>Ga0209271_10000034_pt1 | contig 58860 bp, 67 predicted proteins | sample tdAd002_FD_187123 | JGI IMG/M metagenome (GOLD analysis project Ga0209271, IMG submission 187123) | Marine sediment microbial communities from the Atlantic coast under amendment with organic carbon and nitrate - tdAd00.2 (SPAdes)... | ecosystem: Environmental > Aquatic > Marine > Coastal >... | reverse complement strand
ATTTAGAATTCGAATTCACCGTTCCGAATTAGAAATGTAATTTCGCTACTAACCCACATAATACGCACTTTGGTAGTGGTAAAAATGAATGTAGCGAGTTTCGGGTAATCCACCTAAACGTTCCATGCATCACCCAAATTCATGTTTCTTATCTTCAATAAGACGCTTACTTAAAACTATTACGGGGTCCGGGTCAAATCCAATACTCTTATAAAAGGAAATAACCCTGTTATTTGTCTTGCGTACCATTAGCTCTACCTTCGGACATCCCAGCCTGGCCAGCTCTGCCTCAACATGATCTACCAGTATTGAAGCGATCCCTTTTCTTTGCTGTGAACTCTTCACTGCGAGGAAATAAATCCAGCCGCGATGACCATCATACCCTGCCATGCAACTGGCTACTAATTCGTTTTTCAGTTCGCCGACAAAAAACATTTGCGGGGAATCTGCGGATTTCCTGTCGATATCGGTTTGCGGGTTGTTCCAGGGTACGACAAGCCCGCATTCACGCCATAAATCAATGACTTGCGCTGCATCATCGAGGCGAAATGTTCTGATTGAAAAGTTTTCCAATGCCGTGCTCCGTAGTTCAGTTGTCTTCAGCGGCCGGCCTGGTCGAACAGCCATGATCAGGGCTCAACAGTCACTCCTGCTCGATAATGCAGAATTTCGCTATCACCGTTCTTATTGGTAACTGTCCATTTTCCTTCTTTTAATCCCTTGAGATAGTTCCCATTTTCAGTCATCTCACCGGCATCATTCCAGGAAGTAAACGAACCGTGCAATTTACCGTTTGAATCTGTTGCCAATTTTAAAATCAAAACATCATTTTTTATCAGTTCAAGTGGCCCGGTTCTAACAGTGACGTTCGCTGTCTTCTCCCACATGCAGGTGCGCATAATAACGCCATCACCCAGGTCCGCCAGCACTGCGCTCCCCTGTGGGCAATCAAATTCGGCGGCGTTGGGTAGTATCGTAAAACCGGCAAATAGAATAAATAAAACAAACTTCAGCGACAGCGTGTGAAAACCGACACCAATCTTTGACAGCCCGGTATCAGTCATCTCTGTGCGCATTTTTCTATTCCGCAAATATGCAACGAAACCTATCAAAACCTCTCGTTGACCCAAATCTTTCAAGCTTTTTTACTGGTTAACAGGCTTATCTACCATAGATCGTTCTCTCGATTTCGTAATTGAGAGTATTGATCGTGAACACGAGTTTGTTATCGCTATCGCTCATTTCTTTGGATTGTAATCTAACATAAATTTTCCCATTGCCCGCATCCCTGCATAAAAACTCGCCGCTGTTTTCGTCTATTTTACTGAGCGCGTCCTGCATAATCAGGTTAGTTGTTTGCGTACCCATCTCACCAATTACTGCAGCAATTGCATAACTGCATTTTAGCGAAATGACTTGCTCTGTGGGCGTGGCTGCGGTGATAACAGGGGTGATAAATGCCAGATGGATTACCAAGAGAAGTTTTTTCATGTTAGTTAAGACTCACATCAATGGTCGCAGCAAGTGTGATATGGAGGCTGTCGATGGTACGCTGCTAGTCGAGATTATTTTCATTGAATTCGATAAGCCGCGTGACAGGCAATACAGGCCGAAGTGACCGCGGTTAGTGCGCTATAGGCGGACAAGACTTCACCTTCCTGTGCTATCAAGGCAAATTGGCTTGCAGCTTTGTGCATGTTAGTGCCCACCTGGCGCATGCCCGCCGGCATGATCCTGGCCATTTGACTGGCGCCGTGAGTTTCAAGTGAACTCATGCCTAATCTAAACTCTGCAATCTCGGCAGCTTTATCCAGTTCTCCAGTCGACAAGGATATTAAAATTTCATTGATCGCAGTCAAATGATCACGCATGTTGGATCTCATGTGTTGCTGCATCATTTCCGGTAATTCAACTAACTGTCTTTTATCGGCGGATGCGACTGTAAAGCTGGCGCTAGCTAACGAAAGTACGCTCACAAAAAGGATTAAATATTTTTTCATTGTATGATTTCTGTTGTTTAGCCAGGGCTCGAATACGCGCGCCGTCCAGCTGCAAGTATATATTTACCCGGCGGCAAAGTATTAAGCGGAGTATAAGGTATATGCTCCGATGGTGATGAAACCGATACCGGCGATATAATGCAGATACTTTTCATTTATATATTCAGATAACAGGCTACCAGCTAGAACTCCAAGAGCAGTAGCAACGATTAGTGCGGCCGAAGCCGCAACAAAAACAGTATATTTACCAACCTCTTTGTCGGCCGCAAAAAGCATTGTCGCGAGCTGTGTTTTATCACCTAATTCAGCAATAAAAACAGCGGCAAATATGGTTATAAATATTTTCCAGTCCATAAACTTCCTTTCCCATCACCTTTGATACAGGCCTGCATCAAGGCCTGCAGCCTGTCCTGTCCCAGGTGATTCATCAGCTCAATATTGCGCTCAGGAATCTGTTCGGCGTTTGTTGAATCGGCGACGGCTCGTGCGATACTTTCCTCCCGAATTATATGCAACATGGGATAAGGTGACCGGTTCGTATAGTTTTCAGCATCATCGGGGTCAGTGCCAGCGAACTGGTAGTGAGGGTGGAAACTGGCTATCTGGTAGATGCCATCGTACCCCATCTGTAGCAGTAATTTATCGGTGTGGTTCAGAAATTGATTGTAGTCATCAAAGACCTGCAACACTTTTGCATGAATCAACAAGGTGGTTTCGATTGCAAGGTCGCTATGGAGTAGTTCGAGTTCAGCCTGCAGTACTATCAACAACTCTTCTTCAGTTTCCGCTGCGATCGATACAAAGCGAACGCGGTTTTTTATCAGTTCACGTTTGGCATAAGGACACAGGTTCATGCCCACGACAAAGGTTTCTACCCAACGTTGCACAGACTCGATAATTTCATTGTCTTTCAACAGATCATCCAGACCAGCGACTGATTCCTTCAGTGGACACAGCTGGTTGCCCGGCCTCTACTCGTGCGCTATCTGTTTTTCTGTAAACAGGTAATCCCTTAACTCTTTATCAAAGCTTGGATCCTGGCGGCGAATCCACTCTAGCACCATCGCCGCGTGTTCTTTTTCTTCGTCGCGATTGTGGGCAAGAATGGCTTTCAATTCACCATCTTTACAGGCGTCAACTCGCTGGTTGTACCAATCGACGGCTTCCAGCTCTTCCATAAGTGAAGTGATTGCCCTGTGCATGTCCCTGGTTGCATCCGTTAGCTCGTCAATAGGCTCGTGATAACCTTCGTTGGCCATGTTTTTCTCCTGAAGTCATGTTTGTGATAAATAAAATCCCGATGGCCGCGTATCAGCGACACAACCCCACCAGACCGTCTGCATAAAAATCTTTCGTAGCAGCGATCATTATACGCAATGCCAGTTTTTTATTGCGCTTTCTGTTCGGTAAGCGGTATGGGCCATTTTTGAGTAAACCAGTACCGCTTGCTAACGAGCAAGTTCATCAAGTGCCGCCATTGCTTTCTCTGCGTACTCACTTTGCACAAAAATATGATCATGAAAATACCCGGCAATTACATTTGCACTTATTCCGTGCTCGGTCAGTTTAACCGCGACCGCCGCGGTCAATCCAACCGCGTCCAGGCTCGAATGAATTCTCAGGGTTATTCCTCTAAAGACGGAGTCGTAGCTTAGCTGATTTGCATCTGCCCTGGGCCGTGGGATGATCAGTGTCAAACCTTCAGGCTCGACACAAGAAGCAAAAGGTTTCAGCTCTGATCGATCTCCATATTGAGCATTTGGAAAGTTGCAAAAGACGTACTCCCCATGCATAAGAATGGGAGACATGGATGCCAGTAATTTTTCTATGTCTCTTTCGCCCGTCACGGGAATCCCTCCTGCTCGTCAATGGCTCGCTTCAGCGGCCCGGGTACAGCCAGGTCATTGATGCGAACCTGGCTTGTGGCGATCCGCTGGCATGTACCTGGTATGGGGCTGTTCTTCAATCTTCAGATTCCCATTTCTTAGCTTGATGCGCTCTTTCTTGCCTGGTTCTATCTATACGTTTCACTCGTGCCACTCCCCACAAAATGGTCAGGAGAATAACAGCAATAAATGAACCATAGAGTATCAGGGCAGAGTCAGTGGTGGCCCAGACAACGATTAAACCCATAAATGCAATTGCGAGCACATAGATGAGAATGCGCTCATCCAGGTAGGCGACACTGTGTTCTTGATGTTCCCTCAGCATACCTCCCTGAGTACCTTGAGCCTTTATTGCGGCTGCTTGTGTTCGTGCTATACCTTCTTCTGCGTTAGACATATCGAATTACCTCCATACGGTTAACGTTGTGAACAGTGCGCGCGCGGAGCGAGTTCACGGCAATGCATTGTTATAAGTTAACTCACTTCGAATTCAGCAGCCAATTGATCTAATGCTTCACCATCAACTCGTTGTACCGTCCACTCATCCATTGGCCTGGCACCAATAGATTGATAAAACTGAATAGCTGGCTTGTTCCAGTCGAGTACCCACCACTCAAACCTGCCACAGCCTCGCTCTTTGGCAAGGCAGGCCAAATATGAAATCAAGACTTTACCGATGCCTTTGCCGCGCATTTCGGGATTTACAAATAAGTCTTCGAGATAAAGACCTGGCTTTCCGAGGAAGGTGGAAAAATTGTGAAAGAACAGCGCAAATGCTACTGGTTTTTTTTTATAATACCCGATGACCACTTCAGCAGAAGAAGATCGTTCACCAAACAGCGACTCAGTTAGTATTTCCTCTGTGGCAATGACTTCACTGGAAAGTTTTTCGTATTCTGCCAGTTCTTTTATGAAAGACATAATGAGAGGAACGTCAGTTGCTGTAGCATTTCTTATAATGAAATCTGCAATTGAAGTGGTGACTACCATCCTGTAACTCCAAAAGTATAATGCTCCGCATCAGTGATGCTGCGCTGGATTCGACTGCGTGTGCTCGTCACAACGATTTCTTCCCATCAAGTCGTTTCTTCATGTGATATAAAACTGTGCCGATTGGCCTGTCTTCAAGTATTCCATAAACCTGGTACCCAGATTTCTCGTAAAACTCTTTTGCATCGACTGTTTTTAAAAACGAAACAACCGCACCGTTACCTATGGCATATTTTTCTGCTTCCATTAACAGGCTAACTCCGACCCCTTTTCCTTGATGGCATTCTTCAACCCAAATTGTGTCGATTTCCAAACCGTTCCAATAGACATTTCCGCATATGCCGCCGATAAATTCTGCTTCTTCCATAGCTGAAAATAGAAACTTTTTATCTCTAGACTCCGCTGGCAAATCTGGTGTTTTAGATGAAACGAAATCCCAGAATTTACTGTTGAGTTTAGCTAACTCACTTTCACTCGGCGATAGTACTTTTTTGATTTCCATCAATCCTTATAACGCCCGTATCAGCAGCTCAGTTCGACTGGGATCGACAGCGTGTGTTTCATGACGCCCCGCCTCATTTTACAACCAGGTCATAGGCTAGTTTCGCTGCGGCTACGTCCATGATCGCCATACCGACAGAGTCATAAATCACCGTGCTCCCTTCGGGCACGATTCTGGTGCCGCTGTAGACCTCTCCAATCTCGGCGAATATTTCACAACCGGAGCCTCGGATGTTGCCGGCCTGGTCTCTTGCGGCATCGTAGGACTCAACGATTACAGTGTTGGTCATTGCTGCGTCATCGAGCTCTCGACCATCAATCGTATTCCACCCAACAGCGCTAACGAAAGCCCCTGCCTTGAGCCAGGCGCCTTTTACGATTGGTTCCTTGGCGGCGGTGGTGCAAGCGACGATGTCTGCGTCACGAACCGCTTGCTCGGCATTCGCAATATATATCGCACCAACTTCTTCCGCGAGCGCCTTTCCTCCCGCTTCGTTCCTTGACCAAAGCCGGAGCTCCTCGCAGTTCGTAACTTTGGCCAACGCTTTGATATGGGAGCGGGCCTGAACTCCATTACCCATGATTGTCACAACCGCTTTGTCCGTGGCTGCTAATTTACGAGCGGCGGCGGCGGAACCCGCCGCTGTGCGCATTTCCGTGATCAGGCGCCCGTCCAATACCGCGAGTGGGGAACCATTGTCTTTATTGAACACAAGAATTACGGCCTGGTGGGTAGGAACTTCGGTGCCCGCATTTTCGTGGTAGAGCGTGACAACTTTGACCGCCATTGCCTCTCCAACAGCCGGCATCGCAGCAAGGATTGCGTCGTGTCCAGGTACCGGTACAAACTGCCGTACAGGTTGAGCAACATTCCCTGCGGAGAAATCACTCATAGCGTGTTCGAGGGTGTCCATGAGTGGCCCCCAGTCCAGAACTGCAGCAATTTGCTCCTCGTTAATGAATGGTAACGTTGCCATGGCTTTGTCGGTCATTTCTATTCTCCGATTCAAATGATGTTGTTATTCAACACAAAGCAAATAGTGAATTTGCTGGGTGTAGCCGGTGGATCGCGTAACACTCACATCGGCATTGCTGGGCCCGATTGCATGCGTTTGTTAGCAGCATGCCTACCACAGCGTTGGATCGCTTAAAGAAGTGACACAAACTATGTTGGCAGATGACTTTTCAGCACTACATTTATTGAGGACGATGCCTTGCCACCCAAACGGATATTGAAGCTTATAAGGTGGAATATATCGTTCAGCGGCATCCACACCAAAACCAAACTTGCTGTAATATTCGGGATCACCATAAACAAAAATGATGTCTATCCCCCTTCTTGATAGCTGCTGCATGCCGCTTTCTATTAGTTTTGACCCGATGCGACGTTTCTGATAGTCAGGTTTTACACCAAGAGGCGCCAAAATATAGCCGCGAAAGCTCCCATCGTCGTCAATGCTCACAGGACTGAAAGCCACATGGCCAACTACAATCCCTTCGGATTCAGCCACCAGGGAGATTGTTTGGGGAGTTGTTTCTTCTGAAAGCAGATTGAGGGCAAGCTTTGAGACAGCCTCCCTCTCGCCCGCAGCGAAGGCAGACCAATGGATGCTGTGGATAGCGTCTCGATCAAGATTTGTTGCTGCTCGTGTATGCATAATTTGCTGCTAACGCCCCGTATCAACGGCAAAGTGTTCATGTAGCGGGCGCTTTGTCCGAAGGCACACGCTTTCTAGATGCAAGTGTTATAGTGCTAGCATCGTCGCTCTTTTACCACGCCTGAATCCGAAGTATATACCTATGACTGAAACAGAACGAATTGTACGAATATTCCACGAATCCTGGGATTTGCGGGATCCTGATCGTGGAGCAGCTGTGATTGCCGAAGATTGCCAATTTGAAGACGTTGCCCGAGAAGAACTGCAACCTGGCCCTGAAGCCTACAAACAAGATTACTATCGTTGGCGTGAGGCGTTCCCCGATGGAGAATGTAAGGTAGTGAATGTAATTGTTCAGGACGATTGGGCTGTAGTGGAGTTTGTTAATCGCGGAACACATACCGGACCACTCGAAACCAGCCAGGGCATTTTCGCTCCTACCGGGCGAAAGGTGAAAGTTCGCTATTGCAGTGTAATGCGCGTTGCTGATGGCAAGGTTGTTGAAGGTCGCGATTACTACGATTCGGCCGGAATTCTCCAACAGTTAGGCCTCAAATGCGACTAGGGATGTCGTTTTACATCTTGTGTTTAGCGATACAATTTTCAAACGATATTATTATGGATTTAGTGAATCATTACATGCCACATAGCGTTCGGCATCAGCGGTCAAAATGAACGCGTAGCAGGCACTTTGGTCTGCCGATGGTTGCCCCGCGGTACCAAAATTTTCGGTTAGCTGTATAAAATTTCTGATTCTTTCCATGTTTGGTGTAAAGTTTATACCGCCTCGCATCAACTGCAAAGTGCGCACGTAGCTAGCACTTTGTCCGACTGCATGCGCTGTTGTCAGGGCAATTCTGTCACTAATATCTGCAGCTAAATTAGCGGTCGATTCTTTCGATAAGAATTCTTAACGGCTATTTTTCCATCTCGGAATGTAAAAATATCGCAACCTGCAACTTCAGCCCGCTTGCCGTCAGCCTTTGTACCCGTGAAAACCCATTCAGAAACACCCCGGTCTCCACTTACGAAATGGCGGGCATCGCTCCACTGAGCATCTGGAAAGTCCTCCCAGGATTTGGAATACCCTTTACGAACTGCATCCGCATTCTCGAAGCGGGTACCATAAGTGTCTTCTCCTGCCGAGGACTCAAAGACACAATCATCGGCCATAAACGACATGAGATCCTCCACATCATGGCGATTCCAGGCATCCGCAAATGCCTGTAAAAATTCAACAGTGACCTCATTTGATTGCTTTTCCATAGATTATTTCCTGTTGTTGGATAGGTGTGAAATTGAGCCTTGTCCTCTAACGCCGCAGATCAGCGATGCAGCTTTACTGCGCTCGACTGCATGCGCTTGTTAACGCGCTATAGTTTAAGTTTAAAACCTTCATGCGTGGCCTGGAATCCAAGTGATGCGTAAAATCTCAATGCATCTGGTCGTTGTTTATCAGAGGTTAATTGAACAATACTGCAATTCTTTTCCCCAGCACGTTTAATCGCCCAACTAATAAATTCTGTGCCTAATCCCTTCCCACGATAATTTTTAGAGATTCTTACACCCTCGATCAAGCAGCGCCATGAGCCTGTGTGTGTTAGATATGGGATGAATGTCAATTGCAGCATTCCAACCAATTCACCATTACATTCAACAACAATTAACTCATTATTTGGATCAATCTCGATACTATGAAATGCGTCGATATAACTCCGATTTAACGGAATAGAAATATCTTCTCTGTTAGAACCTAAGTCGTCATCCGCAAGTAGATCGACGAGACTTGAAACATCAACTTCTGTTGCTTTACGAAAATCTAATTTCATACGTTTGCTGAAGACCGTTAACGCTTCTCATCAGCGGTCAGCAAAGCCGTAGCGGTTTGCTTATCCGACTGCACGCCCTTGTTATGTGCCCGTACCATGATTTTCAATTTTGCGATAATGAGTAAACAGAATAAAAAATATTTGACTTAAAGGGGGTTATTTTTGACATTGAACAAATTTCATTCTCAACCAGTGTTACTGGATTTGAAATCTTATATATTCCGCATAAGGCCTTATGGCGCTCTCGATTTGATAATAGCAGGTGTGCAATTTCCAGGGGACTCGCATTTGTTAAGAACTCATCTTCTACAGTGGTGACTTCATCAAAAATTGAGTGCTCACTCAGATTCGTGGAATGATCATACTCTAGCGAAGAATTTATCAGGTTAATTCCAAAAAATTCTTCAAAATTAGTCAAATCCATTTCAAAATCATAAACGACGATCTCTGCTTCAGCTCGGCAAATTCTGACGAGCTCGTTTACTAATGAATTTCGTTCGATGTAATTCAAACTCCCCGCCAGTGTTACAACATCTACAGATCTAGCTGCGATCGGAATTTGTTCGCCAGGCGAGTTAACGTAATTTACTTTTTCATGTTTTTCGGTTTTAAAGAGCATTGATACACTTGGCTCTAGCCCAATTACATGATTACAAAAGTTTGCTAGTTCCTGTGCAGAACGACCAGTCCCGCAACCTATATCGAGCCCAATTCGGCGCTTTTTATTCTCGTGTAAAGCTCTCCCAAGAATAATTGCGTGAAGTGGTGGGCGGTAAGCCGAGTAATGTACTGCTGTTATTGCGTCATACATATTCGATAGGCAATCAAACAAATAGAGAGTAAAGAAAATGTTCAGTGCGCATAACGCTTCGCATCAGTGGCAAGCGCAGCTTGCTGAAGTCTGGCTGCATGCGGTTGTTATAAATCTTTCTCATTTTCTTTACTGTGCCACAACCTGAGTATCACAATTTCACCTTCTCCAATTATATAGCGAACGGTGTACCTTCCAATGAACAGATCTCTTATTCGATGTGGTTCGAATGCACGATCAACTTTAAGCCCGATTTCTGGAAATACCTTTAGCTTTTTCATGCCAAGGAGTAAATCTCTTGCAATTCTTCGAGCTGCGACGGGATTCTTCTCTTCGATAAACTTTCGTAGCCTCGCTAAATCGTCAACTGCCTCGGGCGAAAACCGTAAATTCATACTGAGGGAGCTGAAGTTTCGTCCTCAGTTCCCCAGGACTTAAGCCAAGAAACCACCTCAGACTCATCTATGGTTTTACCTTCCTTAATTGATGCCAAGGCCATGAGAGTATCCTCCCAGCGTGCGTCGTCCATAGCCTGGCGTGCAACATACTCCTTAATCGCCTGGTTGATCAGGTAGTTCTTACTGCGATCTAGCTTTTGCGCCAGATTTTCGAGCGGGGCCTCAACTTCAGCGTTGAGCCGTATACTGGTAACTCCCATGAGAAACCTCCGATGTAGCAAATTGTATTACATTATAGTACAACATTTGTTGCTTGGAGAAATCAAAAAGATTTATAACGTCTCGCATCAGCGGCAAAGTGCGCGTGCAGCGGGCACTTTATCCGACTGAACACGGTTGTTATGCGGATTTCATCGCTAACTGCTCTGCCTGTTTGATCGGTCTCGAAGCCTGCAGCGGCGCACACTACTGGACCACCAGGATGTTAATACCACGGAAATCCATACCCATGTCCTCAAGCGTGGCGCCCGTGGCGTTCGCAACCTCTTAAGCGATTTGAATAATGCGTGATGGATTACCCGTGCACAGCTATAATGCCGGGCTTTGTATTGTGTGAGAACTGTAATGGCTGACGAACCCCTGGTAATCGAAACCGGTGTGCACGCCCCCGATGCCGCCGTAATCTGGCTGCATGGCCTTGGTGCCGATGGTCATGATTTTGAACCCATCATTCCCGAGCTGCGTCTTGACCCGGGGATCAGTATTCGGTTTGTCTTCCCGCATGCGCCGATGATGCCGGTGACCATCAACCAGGGCTTTGTCATGCGCGCCTGGTTTGACATCCGTACCGCCGATATCGGTGCCGAAGTCGATGAAAAGGGTATCCGTGCCTCGGCAAAGTTGGTGGACGATTTGATCGCTATGGAAATCGATAAAGGCATCGCGCCGGAGCGGGTCGTGCTCGCCGGGTTTTCACAGGGTGGAGCGATTGTGTTGCAGGCGGGATTGCGTTATGAAAAGCAACTCGGCGGTATTATGGCTTTGTCGACATTCCTGCCGCTGGCGGATTCACTGGAAATCGAAAAGTCCGACGCCAATGCCGCTATTCCGATTTTCCAGGCACATGGTTCGGAGGATCCGGTAGTGCCGGTGGACCTCGCCTACGGTACGCAAAAAGTGCTCGAACGGGAGGGTTACGAAGTCGAATGGCACGAGTACAAGGGCATGGCGCACAGCGTTTCGGAACAGGAAATCTTTCATCTCGCCGAATGGCTGGAACAGCGCCTGACATAATGCTATACCCGTCTTCGCTGCGGTCCGATGCATCGGGATGCCAATTAACAGCAGCGTGAAAGTCGCAGTTTAATCCCTGATCATCGAGCGTCCGGCGTTGACCTGGAACAACACCTGTTCAGGTGCGGTACCGCCGGTAATATTGCGCGCGTTGAGTGAACCTTCCAGCGTCAACACCGCGAACACGTCGTCTTCGATGCTGGCGTCGAACTTTTGCAATTCCTCGAGCGTGCAGGCGCTCAAATCTTTACCCTGTTCGATCGCAAACGCAACCGCGTTGCCAACCACTTCGTGCGCATCACGAAACGCGACCCCTTTTTTTGCCAGGTAGTCGGCAAGATCGGTGGCCGTGGCGTAGCCCTGCTGTGCCGCCTGGTACATTTTTTCCTTGTTGACGACAACTGCCGGCACCATATCGGCGAATGCACGCAGCGAGCCGATCAGGGTATCGAGGGTGTCGAACAACGGTTCCTTGTCTTCCTGGTTGTCTTTGTTATACGACAACGGCTGCGCTTTCATCAGCATCAGCAGGTTTATCAGGTGCCCGCTCACGCGCCCCGCCTTGCCCCGTACCAGCTCGGGCACATCCGGGTTTTTCTTTTGCGGCATGATCGACGAGCCGGTGCAGTAACGGTCCGGCAAGCGGATGAAATCGAACTGAGCGCTCGACCATAGCACCAGTTCTTCGGCCATACGTGATAAATGTGTCATGCAGATCGCCGCTGCCGCGCAAAACTCGATCGCGAAATCGCGATCGCTGACCGCATCGATAGAGTTGCGGCAAGGTATATCGAAACCGAGTATCTCGGCGCTATACTCGCGGTCGAGATCATAAGAGGTGCCGGCAAGCGCCGCGGCGCCGAGCGGCATCTGGTTCATTCTTGCAGCGCAATCCTGCAATCGGCTGTGATCGCGTTCGAGCATTTCGAACCAGGCCAGCATGTGGTGACCAAAGCTCACCGGTTGAGCAACCTGTAGATGGGTGAATCCAGGCAGGATGGTGGTCGCTTCGCGTTCGGCCAGATCGAGCAGGCCGTTTTGGAAGGCGCGTATACCGCTTTTGCATAGCGCTATCTGGCCGCGCAGATAAAGCCGGATATCGGTCGCAATCTGATCATTACGTGAGCGCCCGGTGTGCAGCTTTTTGCCGGCGTAGCCGATCAGCTCGGTCAGTCGCGCCTCGATATTCATGTGCACGTCTTCGAGTTCTATCGACCAGGCGAACTTGTCGGCGTCAATCTCGTCGCGAATCTGTTGCAGACCGTAGTCGATGGAGGTTAGTTCATCGGAATCGAGCACTCCGATGTGCTTCAGCATCATCGCATGCGCGCGCGATCCCTCGATGTCGGCGTGCGCGAGGCGGCGGTCGAAACCGACCGAAGCGGTAAACGCTTGCACGAACTCATCGGTGGGTTCACTGAATCGCCCGCCCCACATGCGGGAATCATCTTTGCTCATCGGTTTCTGATCTGTCGACGGTGGTTAGATATGCCGGTAATACTGAAGACACATTTCGGCTGGTATTGTTGTATGCTTGCAGCGCACGACGAACAAATCAACTCTTTATGCCAGATAATACGGAAAAAAGTATAACCGGCCCCGAAAACACGACTTACCTGCCCAATTTCTGCAACGGGGACGCCTTTCTGCGCCTGTTGCTGGTGATCGAACTAATCGCGATTGTATTCGCCCTGGTCAGTTACGACGGTAGCAGTAGCCTGTTCGTGCATATTGCGCTGATTTCGGTGGTGATGCTGTGGGTCGGTCTGGCCACGGCCGCAATTCTATGCCTGGCTACGCGCCATAATTGGCTTGGCGATCACCTGCGCACCACTATCATTGCGATTTCAGTCACCTTGTTAATGACGCTGTTGGCCAGTTTTCTGAGCCTGGGTTTTGGCGACCTGCTGAACTATGGCCCCACCGCGCGGGATATCGGGTTCACCCTGATGCGTAATCTCGCCATTGCGCTGATCCTGATCGGCCTTGCGCTACGTTATTTTTACCTGCACTACGAATCCGAGTTACGCCTGCAGGTACAGGCGCAGGCGCGGTTGCAGGCGTTGCAGGCGCGTATCCGGCCACATTTTCTGTTCAACAGTATGAATACCATCGCCAGTCTCACTCACGATCAACCGGACCTGGCCGAACATGCGATTGAAAATCTGTCGGATTTGTTTCGTGCCAGCCTCGCGGCCGAGGCGAGCATATCTTTACAGCAGGAACTGGAATTGACACGTAGCTACATTGATCTCGAAGCTCTGCGTCTCGGTGACCGGCTTGAAATCAATTGGCGGTTGCCCGCGGAGGAACCACTGCTGCACCTGCCGGCGTTGACCTTGCAGCCGCTGGTGGAAAATGCGATTTACCACGGCATCGAACCCTTGTCCGATGGTGGCGCCATCGACATTGTGATTGACGCCTCGGATGCTAATATTGAAATATCGATATCCAACCCGTTGATATCGGTACAAAACGCCGACCAGCGTAAAGGCAACCAGATGGCGCTCGAAAATATTCGAGAACGGCTGGCACTGGCATTCGATGGTGGGGCCTCGATGGATATTTTCGAGATCGAGTCGCGCTATACTGTGAAACTAACCATCCCGACCACGGAGGCAGGGTGAAAATACTGATAGTCGACGATGAAAAGCCGGCGCGTGATCGTCTGGCGCGCATGGTGGGCGAACTCGATTCCCATGAACTGGTGGGCGAAGCGGTCAACGGGCTCGAGGCACTCGGTCTTGCGCAAAGCCTCGAACCGGATATTGTATTGATGGATATTCGTATGCCGGGCATGGATGGCATCGAGGCGGCGCGCCATATCGCCAAGCTGGATGAACCGCCGGCGGTCATTTTTACCACCGCGTTTTCCGACCATGCGCTCGAAGCCTTTGAAACCCATGCCGTTGATTATCTGCTGAAGCCGGTCAAGCAGGAGCGCCTGCAGGCTGCGCTGGACGCGACAATTCGCCCGACACGAGCCCAGACCACCCACAGCGAAGATGTTTTATCCGAGCTTGAACCTCGCCAGCATATCTGTGCGCGGGTGCGCGGCAGCCTGGTGCTGGTGCCGATCGAAAATATCTACTATTTTCACGCCGAGCAGAAGTATGTCACCGTGCGCCACGTCGAGGGCGAGGTGCTGATCGAGGATGCACTCAAGGCGCTCGAAACCGAATTTGGCGATCGATTTTATCGTATCCATCGCAATGCCCTGGTCAGTTTGGCGCGGTTGGCTGGAATGCACTCCGAAAACGATGGACACCAGGTATCCTTTCGCGAGATTGATGATGTCCTCGAAGTCAGCCGCCGGCACTTGCCCGGAGTCCGCAAAATCATCAAGAACCTGTAATAAAACTATGAACCAACCTCGCTCTGAACTACGTATCGCCACCCGTGGCAGCCCACTGGCGCTATGGCAGGCCGAGCATGTCGCCGCCCGACTCGAGGCTTTATACCCGCAGCTGAAAGTATCCCTGCTGACGATGAAAACCCGCGGCGACAAGTTGCTCGATGCGCCACTCGCCAAGGTTGGCGGCAAGGGTTTGTTTGTCAAGGAACTCGAAGCGGGCCTGCTTGATGGGCGCGCTGATCTCGCCGTGCATTCGCTTAAGGACGTACCGGTACAGTTCCCCGAAGGACTTGAACTTGCTTTGGTCATGGAGCGCGAAGACCCGCGTGACGCCTTTGTGTCTAACCATTTCGATAGTCTGGATACGATGCCTGCGGGCGCGCTGGTCGGTACCTCCAGCCTGCGTCGCCAGACCCAGATCCGCGAAGCGTATCCCGCGCTGCGTGTCGATTGGTTGCGCGGTAACGTTAACACCCGACTGGCTAAACTAGACGGAGGTGAATTCGATGCCATCATTCTCGCCGCATCGGGCCTGCAACGCCTGGGTTTCGGCGAGCGCATCAAGCTGGCACTCGCGCCCGAGCAATGTCTGCCGGCGATCGGGCAAGGTGTACTTGGCATTGAAATTCGCAGTGACGATGAAAGTTTACGTGAGCTGATCGCACCGCTCGCGCATGCTGAAACCACGCTCAGGGTTACCGCCGAGCGTGCACTTAACCAGACCCTGAACGGCGGTTGCCAGGTACCGATTGCGGGTTACGCGGTACTCGAGCAGGATCAAATCTACCTGCGCGGGCTCGTCGGGGAACCCGATGGTAGCGAAATTCTGCGCGCCGAAATTCGCGGCAGCAGTAACCGCGCGCATGAGCTTGGGGTGCAGCTGGCGCAGCAATTGCTGGCGCAGGGCGCCGATCGAATTCTCGCCGGGCTGCAGCAGTAGCCGTGCCGGATCGGCTGCTGCAGGGTCAGTTAATCCTGAATACCCGGCCAACGCATCAGCAGGCCGAGCTCACCAGCTTACTCCAACAGGAAGGCGCACAGATTCTGTCGTTTCCGGTAATTGACATCGTCCCGATCGAATCCAGTCTCATCCGGCAACGTCTGGCGCAGCAGATATCGAGCTACGATATATTACTGTTTGTCAGCCGTAACGCGGTCGATGGTGCTTTCCGCTACCTCGATAGATCGCGCCTTAAGCCCGGAGTTCGCTTTGGCGTGATCGGCACGGCGACCCGAATTGCCCTTGCGGAGCAGATTGACAATCTGGATTCATGTCTGCTTGCCGCCGCGCCCTACAATAGCGACACTTTGCTTGAAGTCGATGTCCTGCAAAAGGTCGAGGGTAAACGAGTACTGATTTTGCGCGGCCAGCAAGGGCGGAGCCTGCTCGGTGATGAGCTCGTGGTGCGCGGCGCGGAGGTTGATTATTGCGAGGTTTATCGGCGGCAGCTACCGAGCTGCGATGTAACCGACTTCGACCACCTGGTCGCGAATGCATTTCCAACGCTGGTGATTTTGACCAGTAATGCAGGCATGCAAAACCTGATCGAGTTGGTTGATGCGGTAACGGCGGAGCGCCTGCGTCGAATTCCCTGGCTTTTGATCAGTGAAAGAATGCGTGAATCGGCAGTGAAACTGGGACATAATGCTCCCATAATTATCGCGCACAGCGCGAGCGACAAGGGAATCCAGCAGGCGATTTGCGCCTGGGCCGATCAGCTGTAAACCATGACCAACTTATGAGCAAAGACGATTCATCCAGCGACCAGGCAGCCGCTACTGAGGATTTGACTACCGATCCGGATCCGGTACAAATTGCTGATACTGAGTCGGATACGGCCGCATCCAGCGCTACCGAATCAGTTTCTGAACCCGTATCTGAGTCAGTACCTGAACCTGAATCTGAGCCAGCATCTGAACTGGCGTCCGAACCCGTACCCGAACCCGAACCCGAACCCGAACCCAAACCCAAACCAGAAGTAGCACCGAAGCCGAGCCGCACCTGGTTGAGCCTGCTCAATTTTCTGCTGATCCTCGCGCTCAGCGCTGCCGCTGGTTATTACTGGTGGCAACAACAGCAGGTCGCTCGCGACTACAAGGCGGTAATCGCCGAACTAAAGCAACAGTTCGCTCCACTGGAACAACAGCTCGCGAGCAAGGCCGGTAATGCCAGGCTCGACGCGAGTCTGTCTCCGCTCAAGGGTGAAATCGGCAACCTGGGCAGAAGGATCGATGAGCTCGGTCTCGAACAACAGGGATTACGCGCTTCGAGTGAAAAGCTTTATGAACTGTTTGGACGTGACAAGAACGACTGGCAGCTTGCCGAAGTCGAATACCTGATGCGGGTCGCACAGCACAAGTTGATCCTGCAGGATGATTTCGCGGGTGCTGCGATTACCCTGCAGGCGGCGAGCGACAAGATTGGACTGACTGGCGACCCCGGGTTATTGCCGGTGCGGGTCATGATCAGTGAGGAAATCGCCGAGTTGAAAACGCGCAGGCGCGCCGATCTGGTTGGTATGGCGCTAACCCTGGCGCAACTGGGACGGCAGGTGCGGGTACTGCAGCCTGGTTTCGCAATACGTATCGAAGAAGCCCCTGTTGCTCCAGTCGAGGTCGAAGTATCACAAGACTGGTTCGACCGTTTACGCGCTTTTATCGAATCCCTGGTCGAAGTGCGCAACGAGGTCACCGAACCCAGCGAGATAGAAGCCAGCATCGTCGATGTCGGCGCCAGTCTTGCGGATAATCTCAAGCTGGCGCGCTGGGCCGTGCTCGAGCGCGATGCCAGGCAGTACCATCTGCTGCTCGAACAGAGCCTGCGCTTGTTTGGTGAATTCTACGATCTCGATAACGCGGCCAATAGTGAATTCATGGCCCAGCTGCAGGATCTGCAGAAAATGGTGCTGAAACCCGAAAAGCCGGACATCACCGGCTCGCTGTATGAATTGCAACGTATCCTCAGCCAACGCGAGAATGCGCCACCGGCGGCACCAGAACCCGCGGTAACGGAAACCATGGAGCCCGACAATGGTTAAGTTCATCGTCAAACTGTTGATCCTGGTAATCGTCGCGCTGGGTGCGGTATTGCTGGTGCGAGACGACCCTGGTTTCCTTTTGTTGCGTTACCGCGATTACTCGGTCGAGACCACTCTTGCTTTTGCGCTGGTGGCCCTGATGGTGGTGATGATTGTAATCTATTACTGCGTCAGATTGCTGCGCGGCATATGGCGTTTACCGCGCAGCATGCATAACCAGGCGCAAAACCGTCGTTTTGGCAAGGCACGCCGTCAGCTCAACCAGGGTTTGATCGATCTTGCCGAGGGCCGTTTCGAGCAGGCTGAAAACCACCTGGTACGTCTTGTCGATATCAGTGAGAGTCCATTGGTGCACTACCTTGCAGCAGCGCGCGCGGCACAGTTACAGGGCAAACACGATGCGCGCGACAATTATCTGAAAGCGGCACATGAAGCGAGACCCGATGCTGAGCTTGCTATCGGAGTTACGCAGGCAGAACTGCAGCTTGCACATCAGCAAACTGAACAGGCGTTGGCAACCCTGACGCATCTGCACAGCGTCGCGCCGCGCCACGACTATGTCGCCATGCTGTTGGCCCGTGCTTATTATGAGCTCGAAGACTGGCGGGCCCTGGTTGAAATATTGCCCGATGTACGACGCAAGAAACTCCTCAAGGAGTCAAAACTTCTGGAAATGGAAGTGGCCGGTTATTGCGGCATCCTCGAACTCGCCACCAGCAGTCAGCAAAGTTTTGACAAAGCCTGGGGCAAAATCCCCAAGTTGTTACAGGCCGATGCGAGGATGATACGTTTGTATCTCGATCTGATGGCAGATCAACGCTGGCAAAACAGTAGCGCTGAGCAACTTGTGCTCAAGTCGCTGGATAATCAATGGGATGATGGTCTGATCGAGGTTTATGGGCGTTTTGAGGCTAGAGACGCAAACGTGCAACTGGCGCGCGTCGAAAAATGGCTCGATGATTTTGGCCACAATGAAAACCTGTTACTGGCACTGGGGCGAATCGCGATACGCGCGCGTTTATGGGGTAAGGCACAGGGATATCTTGAAGCCAGTATTGGTGCGAAAGCGACTCCGCCCGCCTGTCTTGCGCTCGCCGAATTATTCGAACAACAATTACAGCAACCCGACAAGGCGGCCAGGTATTATCAGCAGGGACTCAAGCTCAGTATTGGAAGCGGTAGCTGAAATAGCTTCTGGCTGCTATGGAACCCTACGATAAGAAAACTGCCAAGCTTATCGAGCCCAGTTACCAAACCCCCGAAATCGTGAATCAGCGCCTGCGTACGCTGGCAGCGCTTGCACTCGCGCATGGTGAAAGCGTGCTCGATGCCGGCAGCGGAGTCCAAAGCCTGGCGGGAAGGTGTCGAAAGTCTCATCCAGCGGGATGAATATTTCTTTTGTGTTAATCGTTTTTTGTTTTCTGCAATAAAATAGGGCCATAGTAGCGTTCTCAGGAGAAACCATGTCACAGCACTACACAGGTAGTTGCCATTGCGGCGCCATCAAGTTTTCTTACGACGGCGAAGAAATCACCCAGGGCATACGCTGCACCTGTTCCATTTGCACCCGCAAGGGGGCGATGATGAGCACCGAGGCGATCCCGGCAGAGGCCCTGGAAATAGAGGCAAACCCGGAGGATATTGGTCTGTACGAGTTCGACAGCAAGGTCGCCAAACATTACTTTTGTAAGAACTGCGGCATTTATACTCACAATGAAATGCTGCGTATGCCGGGGCATTGCCGGGTCAATCTCGGTTGCATCGAAGACCTCGATACCAGTGATTTTGAAGTCACCGTGTTTGATGGTAAAAACCTGTTATAAATAATGCGTTAAACCAGGCTTCCACATATGCAGAACATCCTCATCGTCATGGCAGATCAACTCAGCGCCCTCGCGCTCGGTTGTTATCACAATGACGCGGTTAAAAGTCCGCATATCGACCGGCTTGCCAATGAAGGTGTGCTCTTCGACGCGGCGTATAGTTCCAGTCCGCTGTGTACCCCGGCGCGTTATGCATTTATGACCGGACAGAACATTTCCGCCTGCGGCGGCTATGACAATGCCTCCTACATGCCCGCAACGATGCCGACTTTTGCGCATTACCTACGGCTAATGGGTTATCGTACCTGCCTTTCGGGCAAGATGCATTTTGTCGGGCCGGATCAGTTGCACGGTTTTGAGGATCGCGTAACTACCGATATATACCCGGCTGATTTTGGCTGGATTCCCGATTGGAACAACGCCGACCAGCGTATCGATCTGTGGTACCACAATATGTCGAGCGTGAAGCAGGCCGGGGTCGCGGCGATTACCAATCAGCTGGCCTACGATGATGAAGTCGGCGCGCAGGCTATGCGAGTGCTTTACGATCATGCGCGCAGCGAAGATGAGCGTCCACTATGCCTGGTAACAAGTTTTATCCATCCTCATGACCCCTATGCAACCCGACAAAAATACTGGGACATGTATGATGGCGTCGATATCCCGTTACCCACTGTGCCACGCCCGACGACACAGGATGCGCATAATGCGCGACTGGAGCAGGTGATCGCCCTCGACGCGGTCGATATCAGCGAACAGGAAATTATCAACGCCCGCCGGGCTTATTACGGCAATGTCAGTTATATAGATGAATGGCTGGGGCGACTGCGCACAACTCTCGACGAATGCGGTATGGCCGATAACACGACGATTATTTTTACCTCCGACCATGGTGATATGCTCGGTGAATTCGGGCTCTGGTACAAAATGAGTTTCCGTGAATGGTCGAACAGAATCCCGTTGATCGTGCATCAGCCGGGGCGTTTCAGTGCGCGTAGGGTGCCGGCACCGGTGGCACAGGTCGATGTATTGCCGACGCTGGTCGATATCGCGGCCGCGGCAACGGATAAGGCACCACCACCGCCGATCGACCCGTTGCATGGGCGTTCGCTGATTTCACTATGCGCTGGTGACACCAGCAATGACCCCAACGCCTGTGTCAGTGAATATCTTGCCGAAGGCACCGCGGCGCCGATGCTGATGATTCGACGCGGGCAATACAAGTACATTTCCTGCGGCACTGACCCGGAATTACTCTTCGATCTCGATAACGATCCCGCCGAGCTTGAAAATTTGTTGGAGCACGAATTGCTGGCTGGCTTTCGTCGCGAAGCGGCCGATTACTGGGACGCCGAGGTGTTACGCAAAACCGTGATTCACGACCAGCAGCGGCGTCGTGCGGTGCACGCCGCCTTGCGGGTTGGACGCTACCAGGGGTGGGATTTCAGCCCGGCGCGCGATGCCTCCGAAGAATATACGCGCAGCCATATGGACTTGACCCAATTTGATATCACTTCACGATACCCGAGACCGGAAGCATTTAATCCGCCAAAGAAATAAACCTGGTGCGGCCGCAGTGAAGCCGGACTGCCGGTGAATCGCAAGGAAATGGACATCATTGTTGTTATTGTTTTACGCTACCGAAGCGAAAAGGAATCTGGTCTATGAATGCAGATGCAGTTGATGAACCGCTGAGATTGTTACTGGTTGAAGACAATGATGCGCATGCTGAAATGGTTAAGCGCAGCTTTGAGCAGCACAAGGTTTCGAACGTGATTTTCCACGTTGATGATGGCCAGAAGGCGCTCGATTATATTTTTCACCAAGGTGATTTTAGCGATACCGAAAAGTATCCGCGGCCACATTGCATTCTACTCGATCTGCGCCTGCCCAAAGTGGATGGACTCGAAGTATTGCGGCGCATCAAGGACGATGAAATCACCAGGAAAACACCGGTTGTCATCCTGACGACTTCATCGGCGGATAAGGATATAGCCCAGTCTTATGAGTATCACGCCAATAGTTACGTGGTAAAACCGATGGATTTTTCCAGTTTCGAATCGTTAATGGAAGAACTCGGTTACTACTGGTTGGCCTGGAACCAGAACCCCTGGCGTTAAACGCCTGGTCGCGAATATATTCCGCGCACAGATTTAAAGTAGCAGCATGGGAACTCAGCCGGAATACAATGTATTGCTTGTCGAGGATGACATCGGTCATGCTGCCTTGATCAATCGTGCGTTTGAAACCGAGTCCCGTTGTCAGTTGGTCACTACCGCGACCCTGCAACATGCGAAGTTCCTGATCAACCACACCAGCCCTGATTAAATTATTACCGATGTCAAGTTACCCGACGGGGATGGTACCGAACTGTTAAACCGCGGTTTCGGATGCCCCACTATTGTCATGACCAGCTATAGCAATGAAGAGGTAGCTGTCAACGCGATCGAGTCGGGTGCGGCGGAATACATCGTCAAAACCCGGGAAACCATGGCATCGCTGCCGCGTACGGCGAGTCGCGTGATGCGTGAATGGCGTCTGCTCATCGAGCAGAGGATTACCCTGGAACGTCAGCAGCGCCTGACCGCAATCCTCGAAGCAACCCCGGATTTGATATGTATTGCCAACCTCGATGGTTTTGTAACCTATATTAACCAGTCTGGTCGAAATCTGCTCGGGGTTGGTGAGAACGAAGACTTCAGCCGTATTCGTCTCGCAGATTTCCATTCTCCCGCCGATGGCCGAAAAATCCTCGGTGAAGGTATTCCCTGTGCGATCCACGAGGGGTTATGGAGCGAAGAAATTACCTTTCTGGCGCTTAACGGAGAAAAAGTGCTGACTTCCCTGGTGTTGATTTCGGATCGAAACAATCGTGGTGATATTGAGTTCTTTTCCACCATCGCGCGTGATATCCGTCACTTGCGGGCTGCCGAGGAACGAGTCGAGTACCTTGCCTATTATGACACCCTTACCGGTTTGCTAAATCGCAACGAACTCGCCAAACGTCTCGACATGGAAGTTGCACGCGTCAGGCGCACCCATGTCTACGGTGCGCTGCTGTTTATCGATCTCGATAATTTCAAAAATATCAATGACTCACTCGGGCATCCCGCGGGCGATCTGGTGTTGAAGGAAATGGCACAGCGGCTGCAGGCACATTTGCGCGGCGACGACTTGTTGCGTTTTGCCGATACGGCGATGCACGAGGCGAAACGTGAAGGGCGCAATCGACTCGAATTTTTCAGCGAGAGCATGAGCAGCGATGTCACGCGTCAGCTCGAACTCGAAAACCAGTTACACAGGGCGCTCAAGGAAGAACAGTTTCGGCTCTATTATCAGCCGCTGGTTAATTCCGCGATGGCAGTTATCGGTGCCGAAGCGCTAATTCGCTGGGATAACCCGAACTTGGTGTAGTTGCACCGGCTGAATTCCTCGATGTGCTCGAGTCCTCAGGTCAGATTGTCGAAGTTGGTGACTGGGTGATAGAAACCGCGCTCAAGCAAATGACCCTGTGGATCGATCAGAGGTTGGTGCAGCCGGATTTCATGCTCTGCATCAACATCAGCCCGCGTCAGTTCCGTGACGCGCAATTCGTCGATAATATCCAGAGCCAGCTTGAGCGTATCAACGTGCCCTCGGGAGAATGTCCGCAAAAGGCGCTCCCAAACGGCCCGATAGTAATTGTTCCGGACAGCGGTGCGCGCAAGCGGGGATCTTGCTTCACCGTCACGGTCCGAAGACCCCCGTTCACTTGTAATTCGACCTTATAACCGTTGACGATCGCACTGACCGGAATTATTGTGTACGTCTGTTTTCAAGCAATTTCCGGGGAGTTGAATGTCTAACCTTAATCACAATTTCATCGCCGGCGAGTGGCTGGCCGGTGCCAGTGAAATCGCCAATATCAATCCATCCGATCTGTCCGATACCATCGGTCATTTTGCCCAGGCCGATAGCGCACAGTTACAGCGTGCCCTGGATTCGGCGCAGGCGGCGCAGCGTGAATGGGGAGCGTCAGGGCTCGAACGGCGCTACAACGTGTTGATGGCCATTGGCACCGAGTTAATCACGCGCTGTGATGAGCTCGGAACCCTGCTCGCCCGCGAAGAGGGCAAACCCCAGCTCGAAGGCAGGGGTGAGGTTTATCGCTCGGGCCAGTTCTTCACCTATTACGCGGCCGAAGCACTGCGCCAGATCGGTGACAATGCCGACTCGGTGCGCGACGGCATCGAAGTCGATGTACGGCGTGAACCGATCGGTACGGTAGCTATAATATCGCCGTGGAACTTCCCCATGGCGACCGCGGTATGGAAGATTGCGCCCGCTCTTGCGTTTGGCAACGCGGTGATCTGGAAGCCCGCCAACCTGGTGCCGGCATCCGCGGTCGCGCTCGCGGAAATTATTTCGCGCCAGGATATCCCGGCCGGCTTGTTCAACCTGGTGATGGGTCCGGGTGGCGCTGTCGGCCAGCAACTCGTCGAAAGCCCGCAGATCAATGCGATCAGCTTTACCGGCTCGGTGCCGGTGGGTCGGGGTATCGCCCGGGCTGCAGTGGGTAACTTCACCCGGGTTCAACTCGAGATGGGTTCCAAGAACGCGCTTGCGATCATGGATGACGCTGATCTCGATACTGCGGTGGCCTGTGCGCTAAATGGCGCTTTCGGCAGCTCAGGACAGAAATGTACCGCTTCGTCGCGTCTTGTGGTGCATAAGAATGTGCACGATCAATTCGTCGAACGTCTGGTCGATGCAGCCAGGGATATGGTAGTCGGGCACGCACTCGAGCCCGACACCCAGATCGGACCGGTATCGAGTTCCGCGCAGTTACAGCAAAACCTCGCCAACATTGAGTTGGGTAAGCAAGAGGGTGGAGAACTGCTTTGTGGTGGCGAACAGGTAGAACGTGCAACCGAAGGTTATTTTATGACTCCGGCAGTGTTTGCGCGCACGAAAAATGACTGGCAGGTCAATCGCGAAGAATTGTTTGCGCCGATCGCCTGCGTAATCAGTGTCGACTCCTATGAAGAGGCGCTGGCTACAGTGAACGATACGCGTTTCGGACTCACCGCAGGCATTATCACCAGTAACCTGGCGCGCGCGACACATTTCCGCCGTAACGCCAAAACCGGTTGCGTGATGGTCAACTTACCGACAGCAGGTACCGATTACCATGTACCCTTCGGCGGTCGCGGTGAATCATCTTATGGTCCGCGCGAACAGGGACAGTACGCCCAGGAATTTTATACCCAGGTAAAAACCGCTTACATCAACAGCGGCAACCCGGCATGAGCGAAGTCATCTATCGGATCGACGCGCTGCAATACGCCAACTGGTCGGAGAAAATCTTCGAACAGATGCGTGCGGGCGAGCTGGACGCGGTTCATGTCACCATCGCCTACCATGAAAACTTTCGTGAAACCGTGGCCAATATCGAGCAATGGAACAGTTACTTCGAGCGTTTTCCTCACCTCATCTTCCAGGGCTTTACTGGTGACGATGTGCGCCTCGCACGTGATACTAACCGCACCGCGATTTTTTATGGTTTCCAGAACCCCTCGCCGATCGAAGACGATATCCGACTGATCGAAATTCTGCATACGCTGGGTGTTCGTTTCATGCAGTTGACTTATAACAACCAGTCGCTGCTTGCCACCGGTTGCTACGAAACCGAAGATTCGGGCGTTACCCGCATGGGCCGCGAAGTGATCGAGGAAATGAACCGTGTCGGCCTGGTGGTCGATATGAGCCATTCGGCCGAGCGCTCGACGCTCGACGCAATCGAAATCAGTGCGCGCCCGATCGTGGTCACGCATGCCAACCCGGCTTTCTGGCATCCGGCCCTGCGTAATAAATCGGATGCAATTTTAAAAGGTCTCGGCGAAACCGGCGGCATGCTCGGCTTCAGTATGTACCCGCATCATCTTAAAGGTGGCAGCGATTGCAGCTTGCCGGGTTTTTGCCGGATGATTGCCGATTGTGCCGAGGTCATGGGTGTCGATCACATCGGCCTTGGATCTGACCTGTGCCAGGATCAACCGGATTCGGTAGTCGAGTGGATGCGGGTCGGGCGCTGGACCAAAAAGATTGACTATGGCGAAGGTTCGGCCAGCAATGCCGGTTTTCCGCCGATGCCGCATTGGTTCAACGATAGCCGGGATTTCGGTAATGTCGAACAGGGCTTGCGCGACGTCGGCTTCAGCAGTGAGGATACTGCTGCAATTATGGGTAATAACTGGTTGCGGTTCTTTGATGAAAACTTTGGCCCGGATTACTAGCCATGGCAGATTGCGCCGACAACAACCCCGTGCCGGTAACAGCGAGCTACCGCAGGCCGCCCGAGGTGGTAATGCGGCTCACGCGAATGGGCAGTTTCCACCAGACGCGGCTGTCGTTTATGCGAACCTTGCTGCGCCGCCTGAAGCAGGAGCAGTGGCAGTTCAAACGTAACCTGTGGGCGATCAATGCGCAGGGCTTCGGGCGTGCGGTTTACACAGTGTACGGGCCCGAGCGAGTTTACTCGTTGGTCGCGTTTGCACACGATCTACCCGACCACATGCGCTCGGATCGGGTTATCGCGACCGCCTGGGATGCTACTTTTACGTTATTTGACGGTATCCCGAATACCGCGGACCTCGATCGGCTGGAACAAAACGTGCCCAAACAGGAAGCCGGGCGCATTTCTGACTCAGAGTTAAGCCTGTCGCGCGCTAACCGCTCGGTACGCCTGTGGCAACACGTTGTCGAACGCCTGGCTGCGGGGCAGCAGCCCGACCGCGATCAGCTTGAAGCGGTGGGTTACCTGGTGCGCACCACCGCGGTGTACGGCTCCGGTAAATTTGGCGCCGCTGATCGCCTCACCATAGCGGAACGCGCGGAGGTTAGCGGCCCGTTTCAGGCCGAAATGCTTTCGGTCTGGTTGACGCGAGCCTTCTCGATCGACCTGGTCGAACATATTGCCAGGGCCGCTGGCGGCGCGCAGGCGGTCGGTATCGACCCGCAGTTACGGCGGCATATCGGCGTTGGCAATTCCACCGGGCTCGGCATGGCACCGTTTTTGATCAATCATCCGGCCCTGCTCAATAACTGGATGATGGCGCGCGAAGAAGCGCTGGCGCGTGTACGAGCATTGCCACAAGCGGAGCCAGCGGCAATCGCTGATTTCAAGCAGCATTTCGAACGCGCCTGCTTTAACGTATCGCAATGGCATTCGGAGCATCCCATCCAGATCGAAAAGCTTAAGTCGCTACGCGCCGATCTTGAGTCGATGAGCAGTTATATCGCGCTTGAGCCGCTCACCGAGGATCATCCCTGGGACCGATTTTATCGCTGGGCCGAAGAATCTTTGTCGCTCGAAGGCCAGGAGCAGCTGGTTTCGCTGCTGCTCGAACCCTATGGCGAACTGGTCGATGAATTGGCGCAGTGCATGGATGCCGATGAACACCTGGCTTTTTTTATCGATGGCGCCATGCCGGTGGCGCGGCTGTGCGAGATTGTCGAAACCCGGTGCCAATGGGCTTTGCAAGTTGACTATGATCAACCCGAGAACCGGGCCCGCTTCTGGTACACCTCGGCGGAAAAACTCGAGCCACGTGTTGGTGAACGTTTCCATGAACCAGGTGCCGAATACGAACTGCCGCTCGCCGTTGGTTGCGATATCAAACTTATGTACACCGCGCTGGCGCCCTGGAAGCAGGAACGAACTATTGCCGAATTCCTGCTGGTCCAACCCGAACACCGGCACACGGTGCGGCGGGTGCAAAATCTGGCCGCCCGCCCCTATGCTGAAATTCAGGACAATCTGATCGCTGCGGATATGCTGCCGATCGATATTCTGCGCTGTAAATTGTCGTTCTTTGGCGCCACCAGGTTTGATCCGCGATCTGATCGCTGGGTACGCATCTGCATGTACCAGGATGCGCCCTTTCCACATGAATTGCTCGCGGCGGCGCCATGAGCTTCCATTTCACCCTCGCGGAAACCGAAACATCATTGCGCAAGGTTGCACGTGCCTGTGGCCTTGACTGGGGCCTCGCCGAAGAGGCGGGCAAGGCGGCGCGCTGGCTGGCGGCCTTTGACCTGCCCGGTCCCGAATTCATGCTCGCGCATTTGCAGCAGCTGGCGGGCATGGACTATCGTGAGTATATCCCGGATAGCAGCGCTAAACCCTGGCATGCCAGTGGCGGTCTGTTGTGCCCGATAATCACCGGCGCCGCGCTCGCCGATCGGTCGGCGCAAATGCTCGGCGGCGAAGTCTTTAGCCTCGGTCCGACTGCCTATCCACTACTGCTTGCCGCCACTGTTGGGCAGGCCGCGCGCTGTCACCAAACCGTTTTCACTACCGCATGGGCCGGGGTACGAGTGAGTTGTTTCGGAAATGGGCTCAGTATCGCCGGTGATCAGGATGATCTGTTACTCAACCGGGTCGATGCGGTGACTTGTCGACAGGACAGTTTGTCGACCCCGCAACGGTTGCCATCCACGATGGCCTATACCATCGATAGCAAGATTGTCGAATGCATCAATGAGCTCGCCTTTAAAACCTACGCGCCCGCGACTGCAGAGTCGCGCGCCGGTGCCGGCGCAGGACTCACCGACAACGACTAGATAGTTACCGTGATCGCTCTCAAACGGGAATGATATTAAGATACGTCGAATCCGGTTTTATAATATTAATCACCTATTTACGCCGTTTTACTGTATAGTGCGCGCAATCTTTCTGGTGCTGATCGGTCTGCACCTGTCATTAATACGGTAATCGACGACGATTTCCCGCTCATTAAGCATTAAGTCTACCCTGACCGTTCCAAACACAGCAGTGTGCTTTGGCGGGTCGATTGCTGGAGAATTTCAAAACATGTCATTTAATAATCTCGGCCTTAGAGCTGAGCTAGTCCGTGCTGTATCCGAAAAAGGTTACGACACTCCGACCCCTATACAACAGCAGGCAATTCCGCTGATACTCGAAGGCCGCGACCTGATGGGTAGTGCGCAAACCGGAACCGGCAAGACCGCCGGATTCACGTTGCCGCTGTTGCAGCGTCTGGCTGCAAAGCAGAACCCGCAAAATGGTCGCCGCGTGATTCGTGCACTGGTGATAACGCCAACCCGGGAGTTGGCGGCGCAGGTTGCAGAAAGCGTAAACGCCTACAGCAAGTGGCTGCCATTAAAGTCGGCCGTGGTTTTTGGCGGTGTCAGTATTAATCCACAGAAACAGAAACTCATCCGCGGCGTCGATATCCTGGTGGCCACGCCGGGTCGACTGCTCGATCATGTGGGCCAGAGATCGGTGGATCTTTCGCATGTCGAATTGCTGGTACTCGACGAAGCCGACCGCATGCTGGATATGGGCTTTATCCACGACATCCGCAAGCTACTCGCGCTGGTGCCTAAACAAAAGCAAACCCTGCTGTTTTCAGCAACTTTTTCCGACGACATCAAAAAGCTCGCCAATGGCCTGCTGAAGTCACCTGCGCTGATTGAAGTGGCTAGACGCAACACCACTGTGGAAGCGATTCAACAGGTCGTTCATCCTGTCGACAAGAACCGGAAACGTGAATTGCTGTCTTACCTGATCGGTTCGAACCAATGGCAACAGGTACTGGTCTTCAGTCGTACCAAGCACGGCGCCAACCGCCTTGCCAAACAACTGATTACCGATGGCATCAATGCCGCCGCAATCCATGGCAACAAGAGCCAGGGCGCGCGCACCAGGGCGCTGGCAGATTTCAAATTGGGCAAGGTGCGGGTGTTGGTGGCAACTGACATTGCTGCGCGCGGTCTCGATATCGATCAGCTACCGCACGTGGTCAACTATGACTTGCCCAATGTTGCCGAGGACTATGTGCATCGCATTGGTCGCACCGGACGCGCGGGGCGTGAAGGCGAAGCCATATCGCTGGTATGTGTCGATGAACTGAAGCTGCTCAAGGATATCGAAAAACTGATTAAACGCGATATTCAAAAACTTGTTATCGAAGGCTACGAGCCCGACCCGCGAATTAAGGCGGAACCTATCGAGCGTGGCAAGCCGCCAGGGAAGAACAAGTCACGACGTTCCTTTCAGGCTAAAGCGAAAGGCCGGCCTGGCAAACCCTCAGCGCAAGGCGCAAACCAGCCTTTTAAATCCGGTCGGCGTGCTGCTGCCTGACCGATTACGATTTTAGGAAAAAAACATGACTGATATACCCGAAGACGTAGTAACCGAAGACGTAGTAACCGAGAGCAAGTTTCCTGTTACCAGCATAGAGAAGACGGAACCTCCGGCTGGTGTGACCGAAGGGGAATGGTATGAATACATTATCGGTCTGGGGTCTTCAGCGATTAAGGGTAAACGTGCGGGCAGCCTTGAAGCGGTAACCGAGTATGTCGAGGAATACGCCGACAATCTCAATCGCCGCGCCGCATTGGGCTATTCAGCCTACGCCGCACGCAAGCCAACCAACAAGCCAACCAAATAATACTACTTCAAATCAACCTCCCTGGCGCATCAGACGCCAGCATGCGCTCGCATGGCGTGGTAGTGATTGCCATTGCGCAAGCCTACTAGGTCGCGGTATGGTAACCGGCCAGGACTGAAAACTACACGAACTGTAGCAGCGTTACGTGGATTATTTTTCGATTCATTTCAGGAACAAATTTCAGTGAGGAAAAGCCTATGAATGCAACCGCCGACCAGGTGATCGACCAACCCATTCTGTTACGCGAAGACAGCGATGGCATTACCACGCTCACGCTGAATCGTCCTGCACAATACAATGCGCTGTCTAGTGAAATGCTGACCGCATTGCAGATTGCATTCGATGATATCAAGCAGGACGACTCGGTTCGAGTGGTTATCATTGCCTCCAACGCCAGGGTATTCTGCCCGGGCCACGATTTGAAGGAAATTCGCTCCAGCGAGGAGCGTGAATTTCACCAGGCCCTGTTCGACAAGTGCGGTAAATTGATGTTGACTCTCAACCAGATGCAGCAACCGGTGATCGCCCGGGTCAACGGAATCGCTACCGCGGCTGGGTGCCAGCTGGTGGCGAACTGTGATCTTGCGGTCGCCACCGAGGATGCCCGCTTTGCGGTTTCGGGGATCAACCTCGGCCTGTTTTGCTCAACCCCGGCGGTACCGCTAAGCCGTAACATGGGACGCAAGCAGGCCATGCACATGTTGCTCACCGGGGATTTCATTTCAGCACAAAGCGCACAACAGTATGGGCTGGTCAACGAGATTGTGCCTGCCGCGGATCTCGAGCAGGCAACCATTACGCTGGCGCAAAAAATTGTTGCCAAGCCCGTACAGGCGATAAAACTGGGAAAGGAAATGTTTTACCGGCAATTATCGATGGATTTAAGCGATGCCTATGCTTATGCCAGTGAGCGTATGGCATGCAACATGGATTCACACGATGCGCGTGAAGGTATCGATGCTTTTTTCCAGAAGCGTAAACCCGAGTGGAAGGATAAATGAGTTCAAGTAGTCAGTACTCCACTGATCTTGATAAGAACGCGGCCAATTACTCACCGCTTTCGCCACTGACTTTCATCGAACGTGCGGCGTCGGTTTACCCCGAACGGCTAGCGCAGATTTACGCTGACAAACGCTATAGCTGGGCAGAGACTTACCGTCGTTGCCGTCGCTTCGCTTCGGCGTTACAACAACGCGGCATCGAGGCAGACGACACGGTGGCGTTGATGCTGCCGAACATACCGGCGATGTTCGAAGCGCATTACGCTATCCCGATGGCCGGTGCGGTCATTCACGGACTCAATATTCGGCTCGATGCCGATGCAATTGCTTTCCAGTTAAAACACGGCGAAGCCAAAGTGCTTTTGACCGATCGGGAATTTTCCTCGACGGTTAGCGCGGCGCTGGCACAGCTCGAGAATAAACCACTGGTCATCGATGTCGATGACCCGGCATTTGCAGGGGGCGAGCTCGTCGGCGAGATCGAATACGAAGATTTTCTTAACCAGGGCGATCCTGACTTCGCCTGGCGGTTACCGCAGGATGAATGGCATGCGATTGCGCTCGGTTATACTTCGGGTACTACCGGAGACCCAAAGGGCGTGGTAACTCATCACCGTGGTGCTCACCTGAACGCGGTATCCAACGCGTTGGCATGGAACATGGGCGCAAACCCGGTCTACCTGTGGACCCTGCCGATGTTTCACTGCAACGGCTGGTGCTTCCCATGGACTATTGCCGCGCTCAATGGCACCAGCGTATGCCTGCGTGCGGTGCGTGCCGACGATATTTTCGATTCGATCAAACAGCATCGCGTGACGCATTTATGCGGTGCGCCTATCGTCATGAGCCTGATGGCTAACGCTCCTGCCGAGATACAGGCGGGTATCGATCATGAAGTGAACATCATGACCGCTGCCGCGGCGCCGCCACCGGCGATTCTCGAGGCGATGGCACGGCTTAATTTCAAGGTAACCCACGCTTATGGTTTAACCGAAGTTTACGGCCCGGCGGTGATTTGTGCCTGGCACGAAGCCTGGGATCAACTCCCGATCACCGAGCAGGCCGAGATGAAATCGCGCCAGGGAGTGCGCTATCCGATGCTCGAAGAGCTCGTCGTCGCCGACCCGGAAACGATGCAACCGGTACCACACGACGGGGAAACCATTGGCGAAATTATGTTCAGGGGCAATATCGTCATGAAAGGTTACCTGAAGAATCCGAAAGCGAGCAGGGAGGCTTTTGCCGGCGGTTATTTTCACTCGGGTGATCTCGCGGTTTGCCACGCCGATGGTTATATCGAAATCCGCGATCGATCCAAGGATATTATTATTTCCGGGGGTGAAAATATTTCCAGTATCGAGATCGAGAAAACCCTGTATCGACATCCAGCAGTACTCGAGGCCGCAGTCGCGGCGATGCCCGATGACAAATGGGGTGAAACCCCCTGCGCGTTCGTGACCCTGCATGCAGATGCTGACGCCAGCGAACAGGAGGTCATCGACTTTTGTCGCGATAACATGGCGCGTTTCAAGGCGCCGCGCAAGGTGGTGTTCGGTGCGTTACCAAAAACTTCGACCGGTAAAATCCAAAAGTTTGAATTGCGCGCCCGTGCCAGACTTTTATGACTGACATTAAGGATTTGCGCCGTATCCTGACTGATTATAAACGCGTGGCGATAGTCGGCCTTTCCGCTGACTGGTCACGGCCGAGTAACTTTGCCGGCAAGTACCTGCTCGAACACAGTTTCGACGTGGTTCCGGTCAACCCGAAGTACGATGAAATTCTCGGACAGAAGTGTTACTCCGATCTGACAGAGATTTCGTCGCAGGTCGATATCGTCGACCTTTTCCAGCGTGCCGATCGAGTCCCCGCCTTTGTCGATCAGGCGATCGAAATTGGCGCAAAGGTGGTGTGGATGCAGCTCGGCATCATCCACGAAGAGGCTGCGCAAAAAGCACGTGACGCGGGTCTTGAAGTGGTCATGGACCGCTGTATGAAAATCGAGTATGCCCGCCTGTTCGGTGGTTTGAACACGATCGGGGTTAATACCGGCGTGATTTCGGCGCAACGTCCACGGATATTTAACCGCTAACCGGAGCAGATTATGGCAGATCGAAAATTCGGCATCGAAACCCTGTGTTTGCACGCCGGACAAATTCCCGACCCCATAACTGGCGCGCGTGCGGTACCGATTTACCAGACCACCTCGTATGTGTTCGACGACGCGGAGCACGCGGCCAGTCTGTTCAACCTGCAAACCTTCGGCAATACCTACGTACGCCTGACCAATCCGACCACCGCGGTGTTCGAAGAACGCATGGCGTCGCTGGAAAACGGTCGCGCTGCGCTCGGCGTCAGCTCCGGCATGGCGGCACAGATGACCGCGATTCTGACGCTGATGCAGCAGGGTGATGAGCTGGTATCGGCAAGAACGCTGTACGGAGGCACCTTTTCGCAATTCGATGTGACCTTCCGCAAGATGGGCATCGACACCACTTTCGTCGATTCCGACGACCCGGAGAATTTCCGCAAGGCGATTACCTCTAAGACCAGGGCGCTGTATGCCGAAACCATCGGTAATCCGACCAATAATGTTATCGATATCGAAGCAATTGCTGCAATCGCGCACGATGCCGGCATTCCACTAATCGTCGACAGCACCTTCGCAACACCTTATCTATGCAAGCCGATCGATCATGGCGCCGATATCGTGGTGCATTCGGCGACCAAGTTCATCGGCGGTCATGGCACCAGCATGGGCGGAGTCATGATCGAATCGGGCAGGTTCGACTGGGACAATGGCAATTTCCCGGGCATGACTGAACCCTCTGATGGTTATCACGGCATCCGCTTTTACGAGACTTTCGGCGATTTTGGTTTCACCATGAAGGCGCGTTGCGAAACTCTGCGTACGCTGGGGCATGCGATGAGTCCGTTCAACGCTTTCATGATGTTGCAGGGTCTCGAGACCCTGCCGGTACGCATGGATCGGCATTGTGCCAACGCGGCAGGGGTAGCACAGTTCCTGCTCGATCACGCGGCGGTGAGCTGGGTCAATTATGCGGGGCTCGAGGGCAACAAGTACCAGACCCAGGTCGAGAAGTACCTGCCCAAGGGGGCCGGCTCGATCATGTGTTTCGGTATTAAGGGTGGAGGTGCTGCAGGTGAGAAGTTTATCAATAATGCGCAGTTCATGAGTCACCTTGCCAATGTCGGCGATGCGCGTACGCTGATCATTCACCCGGCGTCGACCACCCACCGCCAGCTCAGCGAAGAACAGCAAATCGCTGCCGGGGTCACCCAGGACATGGTGCGCATCTCGGTCGGACTCGAAACCCTCGACGATATCCTCTGGGATCTCGACCAGGCCCTCAACCAGTCCCAGTCCTGAACCCTCGGGGTCAGACCACGTTTTCGCCAACCATGTCAATCCAGGCTCGAATAGTACCGAAAACCGTGCTCTGACCCCCTCGAAGCCTCGTGCAGCAATCCATTGCATCAACTCGCCCCTTGCGCGAACCCCGGCTTGCGCCGGGTGGACTCCTTAACTTAAGATGAATCAGTAATTTCACGGGAGACGATCATGCCCTGGTGGGGATGGATAATATTTGGCGCCTTGCTGCTCGGTTCCGAACTGCTCATAGTCGATGCCGGCTTTTACCTGGTTTTCATCGGTATTGCCGCTGCCGCGACCGGATTGGTCGAACTCAGCGGTGTCGGCCTGGAACCCTGGCTGCAATGGATCCTGTTTTCAGTCATTGCACTGATAATGATGGTGCTGTTTCGAAAACAGCTCTACGCCAAGTTGCGTGGTTCCGGAGTTGGCTATGAGACCGGTCCCACCGGCGAGGTGGTAACCCTCGAACAGACCTTGCCGCCGGGAGAAAAAGGCAGGCTGGCTTACCGTGGTACCGAATGGACCGTAATCAACGACAGCGATGAAACCTTCGAAGCAGGTCAGCATGTAAAGATTAGCAGTGTCGATGGTCTGACCTTGAGGCTCGACAGCATAGAGAAACAGCAATAAGGAGAACAGCCATGTACGGTAATTTTGCATTTTGGGTTTCCATCGCGACAGCTATCGTTGTCATTCTTATCATCTTCAAAACTGCGGTGGTGGTGCCGCAGCAAAGCGCCTATGTGATCGAGAGCCTCGGCAAGTACAGCCGCACGCTGCGTGCCGGATTTAATATATTGATTCCCTTTATCGAGCGCGCGGCCTACAAGCACAGCCTAAAGGAACTCGCATATGATATTCCCGAACAGGTATGTATCACCAACGACAATGTCCAGGTCGGCGTCGACGGCGTGTTGTACCTGCAGGTCATGGACCCGGAACGCGCCTCTTACGGAATTACCGATTACGCGTTTGCAATTTCACAGCTGGCGCAGACGACCCTGCGTAGTGAAATCGGCAAGATTGCGCTAGACCGGACTTTCGAAGAACGCGGCATGATCAACGCCAACGTCGTCGAAGAACTCGACAAGGCATCGGATCCCTGGGGTGTCAAAGTGCTGCGTTATGAAATCAAGAATATCAATCCACCACACGATGTGCTCAGCGCGATGGAAAAACAGATGCGCGCCGAGCGTGAAAAGCGCGCCGTCATCCTGACTTCGGAAGGCGAACGTGACGCCAAGATCAACGAGGCCGAAGGCGAAAAGCAGCGCGTGATCAAGGAGTCCGAGGCCAGTAAGCAACAACAGATTAACGAAGCCGAAGGTGAGGCCGCGGCGATCCTGGCGGTAGCCACCGCGACCGCAGAGGGTTTACAGCGCGTTGGCGCGGCATTGATCAGGGAGGGCGGTGATGCGGCGATGCAGTTGCGCGTGGCCGAGTCATACATCACGCAGTTTGGTAACCTGGCGCAAGAAGGCAATACCCTGGTGGTGCCGGCAAACCTGACCGATCTGTCGTCGATGATTGCGCTGGCGACCACTATTGCCAAAAAAGATACTCCCGGATCGGTGAGTTGAGCGGGCCTTTAGATCTAGTAATTTTCGATTGCGACGGGGTACTGGTCAACAGCGAGCAAGTCGCTAACGAAGTGTTTGCCGAGGTGTTACTGCAGGTCTGCGGTCTCCAGTTTACGCTCGAAGAAATGTTCGATACTTTCGTTGGTCATTCCCGGGCCCAGTGTCTGGAGAAAGTCGAAGCCATGCTCGGTGAGCCGCCCCCTCCCGAACTGGATCAACGCTACCAGGATGATATCAACCTGGCGCTAAATGATTCGGTGGCTGCGATCGAAGGCATCGAAACAGTGTTAAAGAACCTGGCGATTCCTTTCTGTGTCGCTTCGAGTGGTTCGCACGACAAAATGCGACTCACCCTCGGTAAATCCGGGCTGATAGATTTTTTCTCGGGCAATATCTTCAGCACCAGTGATGTCGAGCGCGGCAAGCCCCACCCCGATATTTACCTGCATGCGGCGACAGTCATGGGTGGGCATCAGCCCGGACGTTGCCTGGTAATCGAAGACAGCCCCCTCGGTGTCACCGGTGCGGTCGCCGCCGGTATGAACGTGTTCGGCTTTGCCGAACTGATGCCGGCGCACAAGCTAACAGCCAACGGCGCACATCTCGTTTTCGAGAATATGTGCGATCTCCCCGACCTGATCGCAAATTATCGTCAGGGTGGCTTCGAGGGGGTCAGAGCAGGTTTTTCTGAAGTAGCGGAGTAGTAGGGGAAAGCGTCAGAGAAAAACCTGGTCTGACCCCGACGGCTCGGCCCTCAAAATTCTGGTTTGGCTGGGATTTTCCCAGGTTTGGACCCTCGGGGTCAGACCACGTTTTCGCCAAACCTTTCAATCTTCGCTCGGAAAGTACCGAAAACCGTGCTCTGACCCCCTCGAAGCCACATTTTGGAAAAGACGCACTATTACGCTAGAATGCGCACCCTTTTTCATTAATATGGTCGAATGGAATTTAAACAGCATTTCGATGTGATCGTCGTTGGCGGCGGGCATGCGGGCACCGAAGCCGCGCTGGCTGCTGCGCGCATGGGTGTCGCTACGCTTTTGTTGACGCACAGCATCGAGACCCTCGGGCAAATGTCCTGTAACCCGGCGATCGGTGGTATCGGCAAAGGCCACCTGGTCAGGGAAATCGATGCGCTCGGCGGCGAGATGGCGCTCGCTGCGGATAAGGCCGGTATCCATTTCAGGATTTTGAATCGGCGCAAGGGTCCGGCGGTGCGTGCGACGCGCGCCCAGGCCGATCGCCAGTTATACCGTATGGCGATTCGTGAAAAGCTCGAAAATCAGCCCGGCCTGGCTATTTTTCAGCAGCCTGTGGTCGATTTGATTGAAAACGGTAATGCGATCGAGGGTGTGGTTACGCAAATGGGGCTAAAATTTTACGCCCCGACCGTGGTGCTGACAGTGGGTACCTTCCTCGACGGTAAAATTCACATCGGTGACTCCAATTTTGCCGGGGGGCGTGCCGGTGACCCTCCCTCGACCCGTCTTGCCGAGCGCCTGCGCGCACGGCCATTTCGAGTGGGTCGGCTGAAAACCGGAACGCCGCCGAGAATCGATCGCAACTCGATCGATTTCAGCCGACTTGAAGAGCAACCCGGCGATGATCCACAACCACTGTTCTCGACCATGGGTAGTCTCGACATGCATCCCGAACAGGTCTGCTGTCACATCACCCATACCAACGCCAGGACGCACGATATCATCCGTGAAAGCCTGCACCGATCCCCGTTGTTCAGCGGCGAAATCGAGGGTGTGGGCCCTCGTTATTGCCCGTCGATCGAAGATAAAGTGGTTCGTTTTGCCGATAAGACTTCGCACCAGGTGTTTGTCGAACCCGAGGGCCTGAAGCTTGGCGAAGTCTACCCCAACGGAATTTCCACCAGTCTGCCATTCGATGTTCAACAGGCGCTGGTCAACAGCATGCTCGGCTTTGAACAGGCGGTTATAACGCGGCCTGGATATGCGATCGAATACGATTATTTCGATCCTCGTGATTTGCGCCCGACACTGGAGACCCGTTTCATCGAGGGCCTGTTTTTCGCCGGCCAGATCAATGGCACTACCGGTTACGAAGAAGCTGGTGCCCAGGGGCTGATCGCCGGTGCCAATGCCGCGGCCAGGGTGCAGGGTAAAAAGGCACTCGAGCCGAAGCGCTTTGAAGCCTATATGGGAGTGCTCGTGGATGACCTGATTACGCGCGGCACCAATGAGCCGTACCGTATGTTTACCTCGCGTGCGGAGTACCGCTTGATGCTGCGCGAAGACAATGCCGATCTGCGTTTAACTGAAATTGGTCGCGAATTGGGGCTGGTTGAAGACGCTCGCTGGCAGGCGTTTGAACGCTACCGCGAACAGTTGGAAAGCCTGAACCAGTTATTGCGCGAGCAATGGGTGCGGCCAGGTACAGCGGCCGCCGATGCATTGGCAAAATCTTTAGATAACCCGGTGACGCGTGAATACCGTTTTTGCGAAATCCTTAAACGGCCCGAAGTCGAGATCGAAGATCTGATGCCGTTTATCGAGCAGCCCGAAGCTTATTCGCAGAATGTTCGTGCGCAGGCAGAAGTCAACGTCAAGTACGCGGGCTATCTCGACCGTCAGCAACAGGAAATCGATAAAGCCAGCCAGCACCAACAAACCGAGTTGCCGGAAGCACTCGATTACGCCGAAGTGCGCGGGCTGTCAAACGAGGCTTGCCAGAAACTGGCACAACATCGACCCACGACAATTGGTCAGGCCGGCAGGATTTCGGGAATTACCCCGGCCGCCATTTCATTGTTGTTGGTGCACCTCAAAAGGCATCAATACCAGGTTAAAAAGACAGCCTGAATGGATCTCGCCGGCGAACTCCGCGCAGGCACTGACGCGCTTGGGCTTACGCTCCAGCAAACCCAGCACGATCAATTGCTCGAGTACCTTTACCTGCTCGAAAAATGGGCCCAGGTTTACAACCTGACCGCCATTCGCGGATTGTCTAAGATGCTGAGCTACCACTTGCTCGACAGTCTTTCGCTTGTACCGAGGCTTAAGGATTGCCGTAAGGCGCTCGATGTCGGTAGCGGTGCCGGATTGCCGGGTATTCCCCTGGCGATCGCAATGCCGGAGGCGATCTGGGTGATGCTCGACAGCAATGCGCGCAAGACGCGCTTCATCCGTCAGGCGATTGCCCATTGCGGGCTGAAAAACGCACAAGTTGTACAGTCGCGGGTTGAGGATTATCATTCGCGGGACTCGCTGGATTTTATCGTTAGTCGTGCCTATGCGCCGTTGGCGGAATTCTGTGACAGCGTTGCGCATTTGCTGGAACCGAAAACTCGCTTACTTACCATGAAGACCGGGCTCAGACAAAAGGAAGTGCAGCAACTGGATACCTGCAGGTTCGTTTTCGAGGAAGAAATTACAAATGTGCCAGGAATAAGCGAACCCCGCAGCCTGGTGAGCATAAGAGCGTTATGACCAGAACCTTTACCATTGCCAATCAAAAGGGTGGAGTCGGTAAGACCACCACCACGGTCAACCTGGCCGCGGCACTCGCCGCGACTAAACGGCGCGTATTGCTGATCGATATGGATCCGCAGGGTAATGCCACCATGGGCAGCGGGATAGATAAAAATTCGTTACGGTTAAGCATCTGTGACGTACTGCTCGGTGACGCTACCGCCAGCCAGGCTTTGCTGCATACGCCCGAAGCGGGCTACGATATTTTACCTGCCAACGCCGATTTGACCGCTGCTGAAGTGCAGCTGATGAATAAAATTGGTCGTGAAAAGCAATTGTCGCTCGCCATCGACACGCTGCGAACACACTATGACTATATCCTGATTGATTGCCCGCCATCACTGAACATGCTCACCGTCAATGCGCTGGTTGCGGCCAACGGGGTCGTGGTTCCAATGCAGTGTGAATACTATGCACTGGAAGGTCTTTCGTCTTTACTCGATACGATCGAGCAGATACGTATCAATGTGAACCCGGATATTCGGCTGGAGGGATTGCTGCGTACCATGTACGACCCGCGTAACAATCTTTCCAACGATGTCTCCAGTGAGTTGGTGGAACATTTTGGCGATCGTGTCTATCGTACCGTGATTCCGCGTAACGTGGCGCTCGCCGAAGCCCCGAGTCACGGCCAGTCGATCCTGAAGTACAATAAGAATTCACGCGGCTCGATGGCCTATCTCGCATTAGCGGGAGAAGTATTGCGACGAGACGCAAAGCAAAACCATTACATTAATTAATAGCATCTATGAAAAAAAAGCGTTTAGGCAGAGGGCTCGGATCGTTAATCGGTAACCTCGACGATGTCACCAGCCCGAAAATCGATGATAAGGGCAATGGCATGGTCGAGCTCGATATCGATCGCATTCAGCGCGGCAAGTACCAGCCGCGGCAGGTGTTCGAGCCGGAATCGTTGCAGGAACTGGCCGACTCGATTCGCGTGCAGGGAATCGTGCAACCCATCGTAGTGCGCCCCGAAGGCCAGCACTTCGAGCTGGTGGCGGGCGAACGGCGCTGGCGTGCGGCACAGCTTGCCGGTCTGCAGAAAGTCCCGGCGGTAATTCGTGAACTCGATTCAAAATCGGCCGCGGCCATCGCGTTGATCGAAAATATTCAACGCGAAGATTTGAACCCGCTCGAAGAAGCGCAGGCATTTTTACGTCTGATCGAGGAATTTGACCTTACACATCAACAGGTTGCGGATTCGGTAGGACGTTCGCGCGCTACCGTGAGTAACCTGTTGCGCTTGCTCGATCTTGCGGAACCGGTGAAACAGCAGGTCAACCAGGGCTTGCTTAACATGGGCCATGCGCGCGCGTTACTGGCGCTTATCCGTCACGATCAAGTCGAAATCGCGAAGTTGGTGGTGAACCGCGGTTTGTCGGTTCGCGAAACCGAATTACTGGTGAAAAAGACACTGGCTGCTGAAAACAGGGTTGAGGCCAGGCCCAAAGCTATTGATCCGGACATCAGGCGACTGGAGAGCAGGATCAGTGAAAAGCTGGGGGCAGGAGTGAAAATCAAGCCGGGTAAAAAGGGTTCCGGGCAACTCGTAATCAGCTTTCACAGCGCCGCTGAACTCGATGGAATCCTCGAACATTTGACATTATAAATATATTTGTTCGGGTCATTGATTATTCGCAATTAACTCCGTTATACTCTGCATCCGCTTTTTCTGACGGGATAACGCAACTTGAATTGTGCCCGGGAATAGCGATAAAAAATGGCGATGAAAAATCAGATTATCAGATTACTGGTTTTTCAATACTTGCTGGGGGCTGGTTATCTGATAGGTACAGTTCTCTGGGATATAGCGCTTGCACCGTCGGCTCTGTTAGGATGTGTGGCGGCCCTGTTACCGAAGACATATTTCAGTTTCAGGATGCTGTGGGCCACGAAAAATAATAATGCGCCGCAGTGGTTGGGCTACGCATATCGGTCCGAGATCGGGAAATGGGTGATCATGAGCATGATACTTTTGCTTGCTTTCACCACGGATTATCCCTGGGACCCTGTTGTTTTGTTTGCCGGGTTTGTATTAATACAGCTGTCCGGCTGGTTCACACCGTTTGTAACTAAAGGTAATTGATCGAATATGGCTGGCAGCTACGCAACTTCAGGCGAGTACATCAAGCACCATTTGACCAACCTGGTCTATGGGCAGCATCCTGATGGTAGCTGGGGTATCGCGCATGGCGCGGACGAAATCAAGGAGATGGGCTTCTGGTCGATCAACCTTGATTCAATGTTTTTTTCCATTGGCCTGGGCTGTTTCTTCCTGTGGATATTCCACCGCGCTGCCAAAAAAGCCTCCACCGATGCGCCGTCCGGGCTACAGAATTTTATCGAAATGATGATCGAGTTTATCGATGACTCGGTACGCGGTTCGTTCTCCGGCAAGAATCCCCTGGTGGCACCGCTGGCGCTGACCATCTTCGTCTGGATTTTCCTGATGAACCTGATGGACCTGATCCCGGTTGACCATATCCCCTGGCTGGCGAGCCTGGTGGGAATTCCTTATTTGAAAATAGTTCCTAGTACCGACCCCAATATAACTTTTGGCATGTCGTTATCGGTATTCGTGCTGGTGCTGTATTACAGCGTCAAGATGAAAGGACCCGGCGGTTTCTTTGCCGAGCTTGCCTTCCATCCTTTCCCAAAATTCATGATGCCGATCAACCTCTTGCTTGAAGGCGTCACACTAATTGCAAAACCCATTTCACTGGCCTTGCGTCTGTTCGGCAACTTGTATGCGGGTGAAATGATATTCATTTTGATAGCTCTAATGTACAGCGGTGGCTGGGTGCTGGGTATATCGGGTGGATTTTTGCAACTGGGTTGGGCGATTTTCCATATCCTGATTATTACCTTGCAGGCGTTTATTTTCATGACGCTGACCATCGTATATCTGGATATGGCGTCGCAGACAGATCACTAAAACTTTTATTTAACACACTCTATCTTAGTTAGGAGAAAATCATGGAATCAGCCTTACTTTATATCGCTGGCGCTTTAATGATGGGCCTGGGCGCACTCGGTGCGGCGGTTGGTATCGGCGTTCTTGGTGGACGCTTTCTGGAAGGTGCTGCGCGTCAGCCTGAACTTATCCCGATGCTGCGTACCCAGTTCTTCATCGTTATGGGCCTGGTCGACGCGGTACCGATGATCGCCGTTGGTCTGGCTATGTATGTCATGTTTGCGGTTGCTTAGTAACCGATTTAACTGACATTTACAGCTTAGACATTTACTGAGGCGAGGACAGCAATATGAATTTCAATGCGACGCTGATAGGGCAAACGATTACGTTTATCGTGTTTGTCTGGTTCTGCATGAAATATATATGGCCACCGCTCATGGCTGCACTGGAGGAGCGTAACGCACGTATTTCCGAGGGTCTTGCCGCCGCACAACGCGGTCAACAGGATCTTGTGGATGCACAGGCAAAAGTTGGCGAGAGCATTGGTGAAGCCAAGCAGCAGGCACAGGAAATCATCAATCAGGCGCAGAAACGTGCCAACGAGATTGTTGACGAAGCCAAAGATGCTGCGCGTGATGAGGCCGATAAGATCAAGACCGCGGCGACTGCCGATATCGATCAACAGGTAAACTCTGCGCGCGAACATCTGCGCAAGGAAGTATCAGTGATCGCATTGGCCGGTGCCGAGCAGATTCTAAAGCGCGAAGTGGATGCCAAGGCGCATGCGGCCGTGCTTGATGAACTGGTCGCGCAGATCTAGGGCCTGAACCATGTCTGATTTCGAAACCGCCGCTCGACCTTACGCCAGGGCACTGTTTGAACTGGCATCGGAAGACAGCAAGCTGCAACAGTGGCAGGACAACCTGCAGCAGGCAGCTTTGATTGCGCTCGATCCCGACATGCTCGCCATGTTCGAGCAGCCTGCGATACTCGCCACAGAACTGGCTGAGTTGTTTCTTTCGGTGTTGACTGCAGCAGGAGTTGGGGCCGATACCGACTTCAGCAACCTGATCGCCTTGCTTGCCGAAAACGACCGCCTGGCGGCACTGCCGACGATTAGCGCGCAGTTTGCCATCCTCAAGCAGGAAGCTGAAGGCAAGATCGAGGTGATGGTACGTAGCGCGCAGGAACTAAGCGCCGAACAGCAGGACATGATCGCCAGCAGCATGGCCAAACGACTCGGCAAAGAAGTCAGCATTACGACCGAAATCGATACCAGCCTGATCGCTGGTGCCATCGTCACTGCAGGTGACCTGGTGATCGATGGTTCGGCCAGCGGGCAAATGCAGAAATTGACGATAGCTCTCAACAAATAACAGAATATTACATTTACGGGATAACACGCGATGCAACTTAATCCGTCAGAAATAAGCGAACTCATTAAAGATCGCATCAAGAATTTTGAAGGTGCCGCCGAGGCGAGAACAGAAGGTACTGTTGTCAGTCTGATGGACGGTATCGCACGTATTCATGGTCTCGCCGACGTCATGTCGGGTGAGATGATCGAATTTCCGGGTAACACCTACGGCATGGCACTGAACCTCGAGCGTGACTCGGTCGGTGCGGTAATCCTGGGTGACTACAAACACATATCAGAAGGCGATACCGCCAAGTGTACCGGGCGTATTCTTGAAGTCCCGGTGGGTGAAGGAATGCTGGGCCGCGTGGTCAATTCACTGGGCGAACCGATTGATGGCAAGGGTCCGATCGAATCGGATATTTCCATGCCGATCGAGCGCATCGCGCCGGGTGTCATCGAGCGTCAATCGGTATCGCAGCCGATGCAGACCGGCCTCAAGTCTATTGACTCGATGGTGCCGATCGGATGCGGTCAACGCGAACTGATCATCGGTGACCGTCAAACTGGGAAGTCCGCGGTTGCTATCGACGCGATCATCAATCAGAAAGGCACCGGCGTTAAATGTATTTATGTCGGCATCGGACAAAAAGCCTCGACCATCGCCAACGTCGTGCGCAAACTCGAAGAATTTGGTGCGATGGAGCACACCATCGTGGTTGCGGCCAATGCGTCGGATTCCGCTGCATTGCAGTACATCGCGCCCTACTCGGGTTGCACCATGGGTGAATTCTTCCGCGATCGCGGCGAAGATGCGCTGATTATTTATGACGACCTGACCAAGCAAGCCTGGGCTTATCGCCAGGTATCGCTGCTGCTACGTCGTCCGCCGGGTCGTGAAGCCTACCCCGGTGACGTTTTCTACCTGCATTCGCGCCTGCTCGAGCGTGCCTCGCGCATCAACGCGGATGAAGTCGAGCGCCTGACCGACGGCAAAGTGAAAGGTAAAACGGGTTCGCTGACAGCACTGCCGATCATCGAAACCCAGGGCGGCGACGTATCGGCTTTCGTACCAACCAACGTTATCTCCATCACCGACGGCCAGATCTTCCTTGAATCGGATCTGTTTAACGCCGGTATCCGACCCGCGATCAACGCAGGACTTTCAGTGTCACGGGTAGGTGGTGCGGCACAGACCAAGATCATCAAGAAGCTCGGCGGTGGTATTCGTCTGGCACTGGCCCAGTATCGTGAACTGGCGGCCTTCGCCCAGTTTGCTTCGGATCTCGACGAATTTACGCGTAAGCAGCTGGAGCGTGGTCAGCGGGTTACCGAACTGATGAAGCAGAAACAGTACTCGCCGATGAATGTCGCTGAAATGGGTGTCACCCTTTACGCTGCGAATGAAGGCTACCTCGATGATGTCGACGTCACCAGGGTCGTAGATTTTGAAACCGCGATGATGGCGCACATTCGCTCCAACAATGGCGACCTGCTCGACCGGATCAATGCAGAAGGCGATTACAGCGATGACATCGCGGCAGCCATCGGCAAGGCCATCGAAGACTTCAAAGCGAACGGCGTTTACTAGGGGTTCTCGACTATGGCTGGCGGCAAAGAGATAAAAACCAAGATCGCGAGTGTTCAAAACACTCAGAAGATCACCGCTGCGATGGAAATGGTGGCGGCGAGTAAGATGCGCCGCGCTCAGGATCAAATGTTTGCGACACGTCCCTATGCGGAGCGCATCGCGACCGTTGTCCATCATGTGGCGAGTGCGCATACCGAATACAAGCATCCTTTTCTGATTGAAAGGCCCGTCAAACGCGTTGGCATCGTCGCAGTTTCAACCGACCGGGGTCTTTGTGGCGGTTTGAACACGAACATGTTCAAAAAAGCCCTGAATCACATCGGCGAGCTCGACGACAAGGGTATCGAAATTGAAGTGGTGACCTTTGGTGGCAAGGCGCTCAGTTTCTTCAAGCGCATCGGCGCCAAGGTGGTGGCCGAGGCGAGCCATATCGGCGATAGTCCGGAAATTGCCCAGATTATCGGCCCGATCCAGGTGTTGATGCAAAGCTACGAAAAAGGTGAGATCGACGCTATCTACCTGGTTGGTAACGAGTTTGTCAATACGATGACGCAATCGCCGAAGATTACTCAGCTGGTACCGATTGAGCCTTCGGATGACACCGAGCTCAAGCACCACTGGGATTACATATACGAACCCGATGCCAGGGAAGTGCTTGAGCAAGTGCTTGATCGCTACATCGAGTCGCTGGTTTACCAGGGCGTAGTCGAAAATGTGGCCTGTGAAATGGCTTCGCGCATGATCGCCATGAAGAACGCCACCGATAACGCTGGCGACATGATTGACGAGTTGCAATTAATTTACAACCGTGAACGCCAGGCCAGTATTACGCAGGAAATCAGCGAAATCGTAGCCGGCGCGGCGGCAGTTTAACTTATCAAGATAGAACAGGGGATCAACAAATGAGCACAGGCAATGTTGTGGAAGTAATCGGCGCGGTCGTCGACGTAGAGTTTCCTCGAGACGCTGTTCCGAAGGTTTACGATGCGCTTAAGATCGATGCAGCCGAAGGTTTGACGCTCGAAGTGCAGCAGCAACTTGGCGACGGCATAGTCCGCACCATCGCCATGGGTGCCTCCGAAGGCTTGCGTCGTGGACTCGAAGTCAGCAACACCGGCGAGCCGATCACGGTACCGGTAGGTCAGCAGACGCTCGGACGTATTATGGACGTACTCGGCAACCCCATCGATCAAAAAGGTCCGATCGGCGAAGAAAAACGTATGCCGATCCACCGCGTGCCGCCATCTTATGACGAGCAGGCAACCGCAACTGAAATTCTGGAAACCGGTATCAAGGTAATCGACCTGGTTATGCCCATCGTAAAAGGCGGCAAGATCGGTCTGTTCGGTGGTGCGGGTGTTGGTAAGACGGTAACCCTGATGGAGTTGATTCGTAACATCGCGGTAGAGCACTCCGGCTTCTCGGTATTCGCCGGTGTGGGCGAGCGTACTCGTGAAGGAAACGATTTCTACCATGAAATGACGGACGGTGGCGTTATCGATAAGGTTTCGCTGGTCTACGGTCAGATGAATGAGCCTCCTGGAAACCGCCTGCGCGTGGCGCTGTCGGGTTTGACCATGGCAGAGCATTTCCGTGATGAAGGTCGTGACGTACTGATGTTCGTCGACAATATTTATCGTTATACCCTGGCGGGAACCGAAGTATCGGCATTGCTCGGACGTATGCCGTCCGCGGTAGGCTACCAGCCGACTCTGGCGGAAGAAATGGGTGCATTGCAGGAACGCATCACTTCAACCAAGACCGGTTCAATCACTTCCTTCCAGGCGGTATATGTACCGGCGGACGATTTGACCGACCCGTCACCGGCCACCACCTTTGCTCACCTTGACGCGACCCTGGTACTGTCTCGCCAGGTAGCGGAACTGGGTATTTATCCGGCGGTTGACCCGCTCGATTCGAATTCACGGATACTCGACCCGAACGTGGTTGGTAGCGAGCACTATGACACCGCACGAGGTGTGCAGGGCCTGTTGCAGCGTTACAAGGAACTCAAGGACATCATCGCGATTCTGGGTATGGACGAACTCTCCGAGGAAGACAAGCTTGCCGTCAGCCGCGCGCGTAAAATTCAGCGCTTCCTGTCGCAGCCGTTCTTTGTCGCCGAGGTATTCACCGGATCCCCCGGTAAATACGTTTCGGTCAAGGACACCATTTCCAGCTTCAAGCAGATTTTGAACGGTGAAATGGATCAATACCCGGAGCAGGCATTTTACATGGTTGGTGGCATAGAAGAAGTCGCCGAGAAAGCCAAGACCCTGTAGGGTAACGTTATGGCAAATACCATCCAGGTACATATCGTCAGTGCCGAAGAGCAAATCTTCTCCGGTGAGGCATATATGGTGTACGCACCGGCAATGATGGGCGAGGTAGGCATTGCGCCCCGTCACACCCCGCTGATTTCGCCGTTGAAACCGGGTGAAATCCGCCTCGATATGGGCGACGGCAAGGAAGAGTTTTTCTTCATTTCCGGCGGTATTCTCGAAGTCCAGCCGCACCTGGTCACGGTACTCTCGGACACCGCTATCCGCGCCGATGATCTTGATGAGGCGGCCGCGATAGAGGCCAAGCAGCGCGCCGAAGAGGCGCTCGCCGATCAAAAATCGGATCTCGATGTGGCCAAAGCCAAGGCCGAACTACTGGCCGCGGCAGCACAAATCGCGGCGATCAAAAAGCTCCGCAAAAAGTAACAGGTATATAAAAGGGGCATAAGCTCCTTTTATATATCCGTCATCCCCGCCTATGTTTGTCGACACGATGAATACTCCTATAGGTACCCTGGTCATAGAGGCAACCGCACGGGGAATCAGCCGGGTCGATTTCATCGAAACGGAAGAGCCTGAAATTCAGCGCAACGAGATCACCATTAGTTGCAAGCAACAGTTGCAGGAGTACTTCGACGATAAGCGCAAATCCTTCGATTTGCCTTTAGATCAACAGGGCACAAGTTTTCAAAAATCAATCTGGGATTGCCTGACCAGGATTCCATTCGGGCAGGCAGTGTCCTATCGTGATATCGCAGATATGGTGAATAATCGCAAAGCGGTTCGCGCGGTCGGTGCGGCGAATGGCAAGAACCCGATCGCGATTATTGTACCCTGTCACCGTGTGATCGGTGCCGATCGGACCTTGACCGGCTATGCAGGTGGCCTGCAGCGCAAAGCCTGGCTGTTAAAGCACGAAGGTATCGCGTTCAAGGACTACGGGGAGGATTATCAATGCGTTGCGCAAGGCAATTCACAGACAGATCTGTTCGAACCATAACCCTGGTGTAGCAACGACTGAACAGCGCGCCGTCATTGCGGGCCGGACCCGCAATCCATTACAATAAGCCGCTGATTTTGTTCTAGTATTATTCTATGTCATTGAGTATTGTCATTCTCGCCGCAGGCCAGGGAACGCGCATGAAGTCCGCGCGCCCCAAGGTAACCCATGACTTGGCAGGCAAGCCACTACTGCGGCATGTAGTCGACACTAGTCGTGCACTCGAACCCGAGCAGATTATTGTGGTCACGGGTCATGGCGCCGAACAGGTGCATGCAGTGATGCAGGAACAGGACATAAGTTTTGTTGAGCAGGCTGAGCAGCTTGGTACCGGGCATGCGCTGGCGCAATGCCTGGATGCGATCAACCCCGGTAACGAGGTGCTGGTGTTGTTTGGCGATGTACCGCTTATCCGTGCCGAAACTATGGCACGAATTATTGAGCAGGGTGACGATTCCGCAGTTTGCATCCTGAGTTTTGTCCCCCCAAACCCCTTTAACTATGGTCGAATTGTGCGCCAGCAGGATGGTTCTGTGCGCGCGATTGTCGAGCATAAAGACGCCAGCCAGGAGCAACTGGATATCGGTGAGTGCTTTTCCGGAATTATGGCGATCCGTGGCGATTGCCTGCACCAACTGGTGACCTCTCTGGACAACAAGAATGCCCAGGGAGAGTACTACTTGACCGATGTGGTTGATATCGCGGTGGCCAGGGGAGATTCGGTCTCTGCGATCATATGTGAAGACCCCGGTGAAGTGAGTGGAGTTAATAACCAACAGCAGCTGGCGGTAGTAGAAGCCCTCTACCGGGCACGGCAGGTTGATGCTTTGATGACTCAGGGCGCAAAAATATTTGATCCGGCGCGCATCGATATCCGCGGCGAAATAAGGCTCGGGCGCGATGTTCAAATTGATGTGAACTGTGTGTTCGAGGGAATCGTCACGCTTGCAGATAACGTTCGTATCGGTGCCAATTGTGTGATTCGCAATAGCAGCATCGACGCCGGTAGCGAAATCAAGCCCATGACCTGGATTGACGAGGCGGTGATTGGACGCGATGTCAGTATCGGTCCCTTTGCGCGCATTCGTCCCGGTACCGAGTGTGATGACCAGGTAAAAATCGGTAACTTTGTCGAAACCAAAAAGGCGCAGATCGGCAGGGGCAGTAAGGTCAGTCATTTAAGTTATATCGGCGATACCGAGATGGGTAGTGAGGTAAATATCGGTGCCGGCACCATCACCTGCAATTACGACGGTGTGAATAAATTTACAACCATTATCGAAGATGGGGTTTTTATCGGCTCGGATACACAGTTGGTGGCGCCGGTCACCGTGGCGCGTAATGCGACTATCGGTGCGGGTTCGACCATCACCAGGGATGTCCCTGCGGACAAGCTCACAGTTTCGCGCGCAAAACAGGTTACAATCAATGGTTGGTCGAAACCGGTGAAGCAACCGAAGGATATTTAAGCTATGTGTGGAATAGTAGGTGCGCTGGCACAACGCGATGTGAGTTCGATACTACTCGAGGGTTTGTATCGTCTGGAGTATCGTGGTTATGATTCCGCCGGGATCGCGTTAATCGATGAGCGTAAACTTGAACGCTACCGCGCCCTTGGCAAGGTCAGGGAACTCGAGGCCAGGATGCCTGGAGACCCGCCAGGACATATCGGTATCGCACATACACGTTGGGCTACCCACGGCGAGCCCTCGGAAATCAATGCCCATCCACATTTTTCCAACCAGCGAATTGCGGTGGTACACAACGGTATTATCGAAAACTACAAAGGCATTCGTGAGCGTCTACTCGAGGCGGGTTATCAATTCAGTTCGGAAACTGATAGTGAAGTTGTTGCGCACCTGATCGACAGTTATTTTACAGATGATTTATTTGCCGCGGTAAAAAAGGCGGTCGATGAACTCGAAGGCGCTTTTGCGCTCGGCATAATTGCTATCGATGATCCGCAAACCCTGGTCGCCTGTCGGCGCGGCAATCCGCTGGTGGTCGGTATCGGTATCAAGGAAAATTTTGTGGCCTCCGACGCTTCCGCTCTTTTACCGGTTACCAACAGATTTATCTATCTGCAAGAAGGTGACTATGTCGTGCTGAAGAAACGCGACTACCAGGTATACGACGCGGCCGGCAAGCCTAAACAGCCCGAGGTTAAAGTCAGCGAATTGAGTAGTGATTTTGGCAACAAGGGCGAGTATCGCCACTACATGCTGAAGGAAATTCATGAGCAGGGACAGGCGGTCGCCGAATGCCTGGAAGGACGCGTTAGCGACAAAGCTGTACTCGACGCGATATTTGGTTATGAGGCCGATGCAATTTTCGAGAGGGTAAAGAATATCCAGATTATCGCCTGCGGCACCAGTTACCATTCCGGCCTGGTGGCGAAGTACTGGATCGAATCGATGCTCGACCTGCCTTGCCAGGTAGAGGTCGCCAGTGAATTTCGTTACCGTAAATCGGTGGTACCAAAAGATACCCTGTTCGTCACCCTGTCACAATCGGGCGAAACCGCGGATACACTGTCGGCACTACGAAGTCTGACTTCTAAAAATTACTGCGGTAGTTTAAGTATCTGTAATGCGCCGGAATCATCGCTGGTGCGTGAATCCAATCTGGTGTTGATGACTCGCGCCGGGCCGGAAATCGGGGTTGCCTCGACCAAGGCGTTCACCACGCAGTTGGTGGCGATGTTACTGCTGGCGGCGGCGCTCGGCAAGAAGCAACAACGTCTTGACGAAGATACGATCGCTGAAATTGTCGGTGAGTTGAATTCGCTTCCAGGGAATATCGAGAAATTGCTCAAGCTGGATACCCAGATTGAAACCATTGCCGAGGATTTTGTCGACAAAGAGCACGCGCTGTTTCTCGGTCGTGGCGAGCATTACCCGATTGCAATGGAAGGTGCCCTCAAACTCAAGGAGATCTCCTATATTCACGCCGAAGCTTATCCGGCGGGAGAGTTAAAGCATGGACCACTGGCATTGGTTGATGCTGATATGCCGGTGATAGTGGTTGCACCGAATGATGAGCTGCTCGAAAAGTTGCACTCCAACATGCAGGAGGTCAAGGCGCGCGGCGGCAAGTTGTACGTGTTTGCTCATCGCGGCGCGCATCTCGATTTGGCAAGCGATGACGTAGTAGTAGAGATGGATTGCGATACCCGATGGATTACGCCAATCCTGTCGACGATCCCCTTGCAGTTGTTTAGTTATCATGTCGCGGTTCTGCGCGGCACCGATATCGACCAACCGCGCAACCTGGCCAAATCGGTTACAGTCGAGTAAATCGGGTTTATAATAGCCAGCTCTCTAACTATCGGGTGAATATAATGAGCCTGCAAGGAATCAATCACCTCGCCTTTATCACCGACGATATGGTGACCACGATTCGCTTTTATCGCGACCTGCTGGGGATGAAACTCAGCGCCGGAATCGGGCACGACGGTTACCGGCATTATTTTTTCCAGCTTGGAGATGGAACTACCCATGTCGCCTTCTTCGAGTACGAGGGCGCCACTGTAATGCAGCGCAAGTTCCCCGGTGAGCGTACCGATCTACCACTTGGATTTGATCATGTGTCGTTTACGGTAGACTCCAGGGAAGAATTGTTTGCCCTCAAGGATCGTCTCGAGGCGGCCGCTATCGAGGTCGAAGGCGCGGTTGATCACGGCCTGCTCTGGTCGATTTATTTTTATGATCCACATAACAATGTCCCGCTGGAAGCGACCTGGCAGTTCATGGAGCTTGAACAATGCCCGGCGATCAGCGAGGACGATCCACTGGATATCGTGGCCGAGGGTGCCGATATGCAGGCTGGCCATTGGCCGGTGGTAGAGCATTCGACACCACTAGCGGAAATGCGGGCGCTTGGCGGTAATGGGCAACCGATGCGCGAACATTTCCTGGCGCAGGGCCTGGCCAGATTTGCTCCCGGCGTTTCGGCGGAATTTCAGGCTTCGCTGAAACCAGCAGGCGACGCCTGAAAATCCAGCCGCGTCAATCCTGCGGACGCGTCATCACGAATACGTTGTCGACCGCGGTGTATTGCTGGTATCCCAACCGTGCCAGCGGCTTGATTCTGTCGAGGTCTATGAGGCCATCGTTTAGTACTTCATCGCGGATGTGAATGCCGAGGACCCTGCCGATAATCGTGGTATTGATGCTGTCCGCGAGGGTGCAGGGCAGTTTTATTTCCTGGTAAAACTCGCATTCCATGTGGATTGGAGCTTCACGCACACGCGGCGGTTTTACCAGTACCGAATCTTCCGTATGCAGTCCGGCCAGTTCCATTTCATTGACTTCATGGCTCGCCGGGGCGGAGCTGACGTTCATCGCATCCTTCAACGCCAGGGGCACCATGTTGATAACAAATTCACCGCTACTTTTTATATTGTGCAGCGTATCCTTTTCGCCCCCATCCTGGTGATACCCGGTAAAAGCAATCATCACCATCGGCGGGTCACTCGCGAGGCCATTGAAAAAGCTGAAGGGGGCCAGGTTTATTACCCCGTCCGGGTGAACCGAGCTTACCCAGGCAATAGGCCTTGGTACGATGCAGCTCTTGAATGGGTCATGAGGCAAGCCATGATGCTCACTGGTTTTGTAAAACACTATGTCTTCACTCGCTAAAAAAAACCTAAAGCTAACACTTATACGACCAATGCGTAAACAATTCGCGAAATGGACGGATCTTTCTAGTTATTCAATACCTGCGGAATAAGTTGCTGGTACGGCACATAGCCCTGAATAATTTCCCCATTGGATTTATACAGTGCCGGAGTGCCGGTGACGCCAGCACGATTACCGAGCGCATAACCCTTATCGACGAGTTCCGCGCTGGCACAATTGCCCGCGGGTAATTCGCCCTGTTCGATACCCTTGGCGATGTTCATCGCGTTGGCTCGATCGCTGGCACACCAGACCTGTTTCAGCGTTGCGTAACCCGGGCCCCGGCTGCCACCACGGGGAAAAGGTAAATAGTGCACCGAGATTCCGGCGGCCTGTAAATTTGGAACTTCGGCGTGCAGTTTCTTACAGTAGGGGCAGGAAGTGTCGGTGAAAATATTCAACACCGCCTTTTCTTCCCCGATTGCCGGGAAAATTGCCTTGTCTTCGAGCGCAAACTTGTTGATCGCGGCGAGTGCAGTTTTGCCCTTGGTGATATTGGTCAGATTCTGTCCAGTTTCCAGATCGATCAGGTTACCGACGATAATGTAGCGACCGTTTTCGCTAAGGTAGCCAAAGTCAGTGCCGAACTGGATTTCGAACAATCCCGCTAGCGGGGTGACAACCGGGTCCGAGATCTGGCTGCTTCTCAGTCGCTTCTTCAACAGGGCCGTCATTTTGTTTTCCTCGGTCGCCTGCTCCAGCGTCTCGACGATGTTCGGTATTGCCGGCATGTCACTAGCCTGGTTTGCACTGGCCCATTTCTGGTAAACCGGGTCTGGCCATTTCGATTGAAAATAGGCAATCACAGCCTCGATTTCCTGTTCTGTCAGCTTACCGGCAAAAGCAGGCATCGTACCGCCGAGTTTGGCCCCGCCTTCGAGGATGGTTCGGGTTAACAATTTCTTACTATGATGCCAGGCGTGCGCACTTCCATTTAATGGGGGCGGAGGATAATTTCCGTCCGCGTCGGTTTTTTTCCAGTCGGCGGTACCTTCGGCATTCATGCCATGGCAGGATGCACAGTTCTGCTTAAACAGAGTTGCGCCCTGATCTACAGCCGCCTGATCGTACCAGCGACTTTCGGCCTGCGCGGTCGCCGTAAAAAGCAGGCTGGTCAGCAATCCGAGCAGGGCTAAAAAACCAGTTGTTTTGTTGAATTTATGCAAAGCCATATTTCGTTCCTGTTAAAAATATTAAACGGCGCTTAAGCCACGACCACAAACTGTCCCATCATGCCGGCGTCCTCGTGTTCGAGGATGTGGCAGTGGAACATGTACGGTGTTTTTGCGTCCGCATAGTTTTCAAATTGGGTAATGATGCGAACTTTTTCTCTCGGATAGACCAGCACGGTATCTTTTAACCCCTGTTCCCCTGCGCCGGGTGCGCGGCCGTTACGGTCGATTATTCGGAACTGGGTATCATGGATATGAAATGGATGCGCCATCGGCGAGCGGTTGATGATTTCCCAGATTTCGATGTCCCCGAGCGGTACGCGCTGGTCGATTCGGTTCATATCCATTGGTTTACCATTGATACCGAAACCGCCGCCGCGCATCATGCCCATGCCCATCTGCATATTAAGCTCGAAGCGACGGGTTCGTTTCGCTTCGTTCAGCGACCAGCTGCGCGGTGCAATTAACTGCGTTGGGGCTTGCTGCAATGTGGATGAGCTTTGCGCTGCATCGAAGCGCATAATGCTAAACGGTCGATCATTGGCGGCCATCATATTTCCCATCATACCCATCGTCGCGGCTGCTGGACCGAGCGGTCGGTGTCGCAACATGACGTCGTCGCCAGGAGTAAATTCAATCAGGATCTCGGCTCGCTCACCCGGCGCGAGGACGATATTGCGCAACAGTACCGGCCGTTCGAGCAGTCCGCCATCAGTCGCGATTTGCAGGAATTCCCGCTGGTCGCCAAACTCGAGATTATAAATTCTTGCATTCGAGCCATTCAGAATGCGCAGCCGAGTCAGTCGTTTTTGCACCTTGAAGTTCGTGAAAGCGGTACCGTTGACCAACATTACCTGCCCCATCATACCCATCATGCGATCGTGCATGGAGCTCAGGTAACGTAAAGATCCGTCCTGGTTGAAGGATCGATCCTGCAGCACTAGTGGAATATCGTCGACCCCGTAGGTCGAAGGCAGGCCCAGGCCATTACTGTGTTCGTCGTCGATATAAAACAGTCCCGCCAGACCGTAATAGACCTGAATCCCGGTGCGGTGGTACATATGCGAGTGATACCACTGCGTGCAGGCGCGCTGGAGAATTTTGAAAGCGGCATCCCAGGTTTCCCCGGGGCTAATTGCCTGGTGTGGTCCTCCATCCATGGCGGCCGGAAGATTCAAACCATGCCAGTGCAGGGTTGAAGGCTCGGATAATCGGTTGGTCACTTTTAGTACTACGTCGTCGCCCTGCTGGACCCTGATAACAGGCCCCAGGTAATCGCCATTGATCCCGGCTGTAGCGGTTGGTCGATCACCTAGAAATGTGCTGCTACCGTAACCCAGGGAAAGATTGATAACACGTTTGCCATTGATAAAGCTGCCTGTTTCCAGCGGCGGTATTCCGAGAGGATTTTTAAACCTGGATGCCGACTCGGCCGCGTTGGCGATGCCGCTAAAACCCAGTGGTGTTAGCAGCCCAATCCCGCCGGCACTGGCGGCTTTTAAAAACTGTCGGCGTGTGTTGAACATATCGTTAAGCCCGTGCTAAATCCTGGTTTTACGCAAGCGCAGTGCGTTGCTGATAACCGACACCGAGCTGAAACTCATCGCCGCGGCGGCGATCATCGGCGACAGTAATAGACCGAAGAAAGGGTAAAGTACACCGGCGGCGACGGGGACACCGAGCGAGTTATAGATAAATGCGAAAAACAGGTTCTGGCGGATATTACGCATGGTTGCCCGACTCAGGCGACGCGCGCGCACAATGCCACGCAGGTCCCCCTTGACCAGGGTAACGCCGGCGCTTTCCATCGCAACATCGGTGCCGGTACCCATGGCGATGCCGACATGCGCCTGCGCAAGTGCCGGGGCGTCATTGATACCATCTCCGGCCATTGCGACGATACCGCCTTTCGATTGCAGTTTTTTGACGATCTCCGCTTTTTGATCAGGTGAAACTTCGGCCTCGATCCGGTCGATATCGAGTTTGTCGGCTACCGCTTTGGCGGTGGTGAGGTTATCACCGGTGAGCATGACAATTTTGACGCCCTCAGAGTGCAGGTCACGGATCGCCTCGGGGGTTGATAGCTTGATCGGGTCGGCCACGCCGACCAGTCCGGCAGCTTCGCCGTCGATGGCGATCAGCATCACTGTTTGTCCCTGGGCACGTCCGGCTTCCGCCGTTGTGCTCAAGTCTTCGAAGTCGACCCCTTGTGATTGCATCATTTTGATATTCCCAAGCGCGACCGAGTGCCCGTCGACAATACCGGCCACGCCCTGGCCGGTGATCGATTCGAATTTACCGGTGTCGTTAAGACTGATTTCCCTGTCTTTGGCACCGCGCACAATAGCTTCGGCGAGTGGATGTTCGCTAGCACGTTCCAGGCTGGCAGCCAGGCGTAGTACCATATCTTCTGCGAAACCATTACTGGTCTGTATCGACACCAGTTGCGGCCTGCCTTCGGTCAGGGTGCCGGTCTTGTCCACGATCAGCGTATCGACCCGCTCCATGATTTCGAGCGCTTCGGCGTTCTTGATCAGTACCCCAAGCGTTGCGCCCTTGCCGGTGCCGACCATGATCGACATCGGTGTTGCCAGTCCGAGTGCACAGGGGCAGGCGATAATTAACACCGCAACGGCGTTAATGATGGCATAGGCAAGCCTTGGCTCGGGACCGAAAAAACCCCAGGCGATCATCGTTAACACGGCAACTAAAACTACGACTGGTACAAAATAGCCGGCTACGACGTCGGCCAGTTTCTGGATGGGTGCACGCGAGCGTTGCGCTTCGCTGACCATATGTACGATTTGCGCCAGCAGCGTATCCGCGCCGACTTTTTCGGCCAGCATCAACAGGCTGCCGGTGCCATTTACAGTGGCGCCGATGAGGCTATCGCCGACGCCTTTTTCGACCGGAATCGGCTCACCGGTCACCATCGACTCATCGATCGAGCTGCTGCCGCTGGTAACCGATCCGTCGACTGGAATTTTCTCGCCGGGTCTTACCCTCAGGACGTCGCCTGGCACCACCTGCTCCAGTGGAATATCTTCCTCGCTACCGTCGGCGCGCACGATGCGTGCCAGATTCGGGGCCAGGCCCAGTAGCAACTTGATCGCTGCATTGGTATGGCTACGTGCGCGCAACTCAAGCACCTGGCCCAGTAGCACCAGGGTCGTGATCACGGCGGCCGCCTCGAAATAAACTGCGACCGTGCCTCCGGAATGTCTCATTTCCGGCGGGAAAATACCCGGCAACAGTAACGCCATCAAGCTATAGCTCCAGGCGACACCGACCCCGATTGCAATCAGCGTAAACATGTTCAGATTACGGGTTTTCAGCGACAACCAGCCGCGTTCAAAAAAGGGCCGGCCGCACCACAGTACTACCGGGGTTGCGAGCAGGAACTCGGTCCATTGTATCGCCTGCATGGACAGACCTTGTGGCAGCAATGCTGGTACAAGGTCTGTCACCATCGCCAGTAGAAATACCGGCAGCGATAACCCAACCCCGATCCAGAAGCGACGGGTCATGTCGATCAATTCTTCGTTTTTCTCTTCTATCTCTATCGTGCGGGGCTCCAGCGCCATGCCGCATTTAGGACAGCTACCGGGATGATCCTGCACGATTTCCGGGTGCATTGGACAGGTATACTCGGTACGAGTTGCGAGTACCGGCGCGCCAGCGGGTTCGAGTGCCATGCCGCAGATAGGGCAGCTTCCGGGCCGATCCTCCTCGATCTCCGGATCCATCGGACAGATGTACAGGGTTCCGGGAACCGCTTCAACCATGGTCGCGGCTTGCTGCGCCTCGCCGCTCAGGTATCCTGCAGGATCGCCGCTGAATTTATTCTGGCAACCTGCACAACAGAAAAAATATTCGGCACCTTCAAACTGGTAGCTGTGTTCACTATCCTCGGATACGGTCATCCCGCAAACCGGATCGACCAGTTTATCTGGCATGGCGCTTTGTGCTGAATTACTCATCCGTTGATCTGCTACCTGTAAAGAGGCCGAGTATAAAACCTGTAGTAACTACAGACACAAGCATGACATCAGCCCTGCCTTGATCCAGGTCAACAATAAAGGGTTTATTTATGTTTTGTTGGCCTTCAGGCCGGCTTTCCGGTTTGGTTCTAGAAAATTTGTCTGAATTTACCCTGACTAGTCGTGATCATGTGACTGTTTTAAATACGCGATCAGGTCATTCAGGTCTGAGGGGCTGATGGTCTATCTTGGCATGACCTCCCCGTTTCAGCGCGCCCAAGTTAAGACTGGCTGTCGAGCAGTCCTTGCAAACAGCCCCATGGTTGATCTGAATCAAGTCTGTTTACAAGAAATTGATGTAAACA
>Ga0209271_10000022_pt1 | contig 77446 bp, 70 predicted proteins | sample tdAd002_FD_187123 | JGI IMG/M metagenome (GOLD analysis project Ga0209271, IMG submission 187123) | Marine sediment microbial communities from the Atlantic coast under amendment with organic carbon and nitrate - tdAd00.2 (SPAdes)... | ecosystem: Environmental > Aquatic > Marine > Coastal >... | reverse complement strand
AAAGGTATCAACGGTTTCAAAGACAAGGTAGTCGGAAAGCTCACTGGTGGACTTTCGGGTCTCGCTAAACAGCGCAAGATTAAAGTAGTCCATGGTGTCGCGGAGTTTATTGATCAGAACAATATGCAGGTTGACAATAACGGTCAAATTACCCGGGTAAAGTTCGAGCATTGTATTATCGCTGCGGGCTCGCAAGCGACCGAAATCCCGCCGTTTCCTAACGAAGATGCGCGCCTGATGGATTCGACCGATGCCCTCGAACTAAGCGATGTTCCGAAAAAACTGCTGATCGTAGGTGGCGGCATAATCGGGCTTGAGATGGCAACCGTATACCACGCGCTTGGTTCCGAAATTACTGTGGTCGAATTTCTCGATAGTCTCATTCCAGGGTGTGATAAAGACCTGGTGCGTGCTTTGACAAGGGTGATTTCGAAGCGCTACAAAGCTATTCACCTGAAGACGAAGGTTGCCGCAATCAAGGCGCAAAAAAATGGTTTGAAGGTGACTTTTGAGGGTGATAAAGCGCCCGTCCCGGCGTTGTTTGACAAGGTGCTGGTTGCCGTTGGGCGACGTCCCAACGGCAACAGGATTGGCGCCGAAAAAGCTGGAGTTAATGTCGATGAGGCTGGTTTCATAGCAGTTGACAAACAAATGCGAACCAACATCACGAATATATTCGCGATTGGCGATGTTGTCGGTAATCCCATGCTGGCCCATAAGGCGACGCACGAAGGCAAGGTGGCAGCTGAAGTAATTGCCGGCATGAAATCTTATTTCGAACCGATGACGATCCCGTCGGTAGCATATACGGACCCTGAAGTCGCGTGGATGGGCTTGAATGAAATCGAAGCCAAGGCGCAGGGTGTCGAGTATGAAAAGGGCGCGTTTCCATGGGCGGCAAGCGGTCGCGCACTCGGCATCGACCGTGATGAGGGTCTGACCAAGGTATTGTTTGATAAGGAGAGCAAACGCATTCTGGGTGCCGGCATTGTGGGACCTAACGCGGGTGAACTAATTGCTGAAGCGGTACTTGCTCTCGAAATGGGGGCGGACGCGGAGGATATCGGGTTGACTATTCATCCACACCCGACTTTATCTGAGACATTTAATTTCGCCGCAGAAATGGCCGAGGGCACCATTACCGACCTCTATATTCCGCGCAAAAAATAACCAGGGAGCCTCAGATCAACTGATTGCCGTGGGCAAGGGTCAATCACGCTATGCCGGAACTGCACTTTTCAGTATCAGGTAGCGGGAAACCGCTGGTTATCCTGCACGGATTGTTTGGTTCCAGCAGGAACTGGCAGTCGCACGCGCGTCAGTTTGCCAACCACTTTCAGGTTATTACTGTTGACCTGCGTAACCATGGGCAGTCATTCCATGCCGATGAAATGAATTATTCGGTCATGGCGGAAGACGTTGCGCTGTTGTTATATCGACTGGAATTGACGGCATGCGATATCCTGGGGCATAGCATGGGGGGCAAAGTAGCGATGACGCTGGCGCTGCAAAATCCCGATCTCGTGGCGCGCCTGATTGTTGCCGATATCGCACCGGTTGCATACTTCCACCATTACGACGACCTGATCGATCCGATACTCTCTTTGCCCCTGGCAACGATCGAGTCTCGCGCTCAGGCGGATCAGCTGCTGCGGCAAAATATCCCTCAAGATCAGCTGCGCGCTTTCCTGTTACAAAACCTGGTACGCGAACCAACGGGCTGGCGCTGGCGAGTTAACTGGGGCGTCGTCCAGCGCGATATGGAGTGGCTCACCGGTTTCGGCGACTTGCCGCAAGACTGGCTTGTCGAATTACCAAGCCTGTTTATCCGCGGGGAAAATTCCGACTATGTGAGTGATGCCGAAGTAGCGGTTATAAAGCAGCATTTCAGCAATTGCGTGATCGAGACTATTGCGTCTGCGGGACACTGGTTGCATGCCGAACAACCTGAACCATTCAACCGGCAGGTGCTTGATTTTCTGCAAACAGGGTAGTGCTCAAGATTTATTGGGCGGCGCCGATAAACGGGTAAGTTTGTCGAACTTCCCGGTAAAAGATGCCAGTTAGCAGCTGTTTTTTCCCAGCAGGCGGGCAGGGGTCTTCGGCTGGAACTGGTTAGCCGACGCAAGTTCAAAAAGGGGATCAATGTCGAGTTGCGTTCAGAAACTGCCAGCTGGAATGCGAGCAAAACCCGCCCAGTGCTGGCCCGCTTTGAAACCAGTGGAAGTAACAACCTGTTCAAGATTCCTGTAGCAGTGGCAGAGCAGGTATTTTTTGAGTTACGTAATGGCTACCAGCCCGGATTTCTGTTTTATAAGGATTATCCAGAGGTTGCGTCGCTTTCTAATGTCAGGTTCGGTGAGGCTGATGCAGAATTTGGGCTGTGTTTAGAGCATTTGTATGGTGATAACTTCAGCGATGTGCGTATCAGTACGATTCATTTTGAACCGGACAATGAATTTCCCAGTCTGAAAGAAGAGCAAACAGCCCTTAACCGAATGCTGAATTATCTGCAGGTTGACAATGCTGTTTCCGAAATCGTAGTAACCGGCCATACCGATAACACTGGCCTTGCCTGTTACAACGAAGGGTTATCCGAGCGACGTGCCTGGTATGTTTACGACCTGTTGATTGCTCGCGGGATTGATTCCAACTTGTTACGGGTTGACTATCGGGGCGAGCAAAAGCCAGTCAGCAAGGACAGCAAGAAGAGTTCACTGGCCAGTAACCGGCGTGTGACTGTCGAACTACGCCGCTAGCAGCCTTTCCGATTCATGGTTTATTCAGAGGCTCCTTAGCCGTCACGATTCAAACGCGAATACTTCGAGTTCCAGTAAACCTCACCACTACCTTCGTTATGTGCCTGTGCCCTGCCGAGAATAAAGAGCAGGTCTGAGAGACGGTTGATGTAACGACAGGTAACCGGATTGAGCGCCTCGGTGGAATTCAAATCCACCAGTTCGCGTTCGACTCTTCGACAAACGGCACGCGCCAGTTGCAGGCTGGCAACGGTTTGCGTGCCTCCGGGTAGAATGAACTCCTTCAGCCTTGGGAGACCGGCATTCATTTGCGCGGCATTTTTTTCGAGATCGGTAACATACTCCTCGACAATCAGCTGTTTGCCGGGCTGGCACAGTTCGGCGCCGATGTCGAACAGGTCGTGCTGCACCGCGAACAGCAATTGTTGTACCGGACCATCTTCAAGCAGGCTTAAGGCAACCCCGATACTGGCATTGAGCTCGTCGACTTCTCCAAGGCAGTGCACACGGGCGTCATTCTTGGCGCGCCGGCTGCCATCGGCCATTCCAGTGGTTCCGCCATCACCCGTACGCGTGACGATTTCAGAAAGTCGGTTACCCATAGTTATTTCACCAGTGTATATGAAAGTTCCGCATAGGCCGTACTACCCTTGGTGTTGAAGCCGGCGGCGGTCTCGTAATTTTCGTCGAATACATTTTCAATCCTGGTAAACAGATCCAGTGATTTGGTGAAATGATAACGCATAAAAACGTTTGCAACATTGTAACTATCAAGTTCGACTGAGTCGAAGCTGGAATTGTCGCGTTTGCCTACTCTGGTTACGTCTCCGCCCAGCTGCCAGCGATCCTGTTGATATCGAAGTCGCGCGTTGATACGGCTTTTGGCGCGCCGTGACAGCGTTTCATCCGTTTCCTCGTTTACAGGATCCTGCGCCAACACCGAAAACCCGTAGTGCCAGCGCTCCCGTTGACCTTGCAGGTTTGCTTCGACGCCGGTAATTTTCGCTTTGTGAATGTTTTCCATGCGGGTAAAAGTGGCATTGGGTTCGATCAGGTCGTCTATCCTGTTTTCGAAATAGGTGATCGACAGGATATTATTTTCTGTCAGCTGATGTACGACACCAAGCTCGATGGTTTCGGAGGTTTCCGGATCCAGGTCGGGATTACCGATAAAACCGAATCGATCGCTAGTGTCGGGTGCGCGAAAAGCGGTTCCAGCACCGACATAGATATTGGTGCCGTCGGATACCCAGTAACGGTAGTCGATGTTCCAGGTTGTGTGATGACCGAAGTCGTCGTGATCCGTCTCCCGTAGCACAACATTGTAACTGCTGGTTTCAGACTGGTTTTGCAACATGACGTAGGCCGCATTAATATCGGTATCCTCGTTTATGCGGGTACCGAATGAGCGGGCATTGACTTTTTCTTCGGCCGTCAGAATGCCGAGGGAGTATATTAAGTCACTTTCGGTTTGATAATCCCCTTTCCATTCGATTTCGTTGCGCTCAGTGTCGGCAAAATCAAATTCCGCTAGAAAATTTGCCTGCTTCTGGTCGATATTGTCGGTGATTGAACTGATGCGCAGATTGCTGCTTATATTGCCATTGAGCGCATAATCCCATACCGCTGAACTAACGCTGTTTTCAAAGTCCTGGTCGAGATCGTCAAACGCGTAGTACTCGGTGTTGCCCTGTGCTTCCCAGTAGCTGAAGCGGAAATCCGATCTGCCGGCCTGAATATCAAAAAACGCATTGATGGTTTGATTGTCGTAACCATGGTCCTGGTCGGAAGCGTCAGTGATCGGAATTCCGTCGGAATCGAATTGTTCCACGGTAATACCCGTGGATAGCGTCGAGTTTCCATAGAGGGCGGATACGCCGGTTTTGGTGGTGTCGTCTTCACCCACACCGGCAACGACATTTAACCGTGCGCCGTCAATATTTTTGCGAGTAATAATATTGATGACGCCGCCAATCGCATCTGAACCGTAGAGACTCGACCGGGGTCCCTTGACTATTTCGATGCGTTCGATGATGTTGGGCGAAATGTTTTGCAGGGCTGCGAGCCCTATGGTTGCCGGATTCATCTTGACGCCATCGATTAACACCAGGGTGTGATTACTTTCCGCGCCGCGAATAAAAATCGAGGTAGTCTTACCATAGGCGCCATTGCGGGCTATATCGACATTGGAATATAACTGGATCAGGTCGGCGGCATCGGTAGCGGCACTGTTTCGAATTTGCTCGGAAGTAATGACCTCCACCGGAACAGCAGAGCGGGCCTGGGAGACTGCGGTCTTGGTTCCTGTTACCACGATTGGTCCAAGCTCGGCGTGCAGCGAACCGGATAGCAGGCACAGGATTGAAATGAAAGTGTAGCGAGAGAATTTCATGCGCTTCTCCAGACATTCTGGGAGACACACACAGTTGACGAGAAGAGATTCTGCCGCGACAAGCTGTGAGAATTACCCACCGTAATTCTGGTCTTGTTGATAAATCACTTTCAGGCCGGTCTCCGGACTTGGAAGCCAACCTCAGCTTCTTCACCGTTGCGGGGGCAGTACTCGATTTCAACGAGCTTCCCGATTCTCGTGTTTCCACGCACCTGAAAACGTGGCCCAATCATTATTAAAATTGCCGGGGATGTCCAGTGGTCGAGACTGATATGTCGTATTCAGGCAATGTTTGCGTCGATCCCAGATCTATCGCATGATCACAGTCCCGAATTATCGTCGTTGGAAGCCGTGTTTAGTTTTAAATCCAGAGCCTGGCAGCTTGGATTAACCACACTACTGCTGGGGCTCATCTATTTGCTGAGCCTGACCTCGAGCGTATCGATGTTCGAGTATGATTTTTTTATTTATATTGTCGGGCTACAGCCAGCGGACCGGGAGCTGGTTGCGATCACCTCGATTCAACTTGCGCCACAGTGGAGCCTGATCCTCGTTTACGGGGTGATACTGGCGGTATGCGTACACGGATATACTCGATCTCGTACCACCGCGATGTCAATTCTGGCGGTGATACTGATATTGTTCGGATTACTATTGCTGGAGGTACTACTTGCTGTTTTTCTGCAGCTTTTTCTGCCGCTCGTCTTTCCCGTATTGGTAATGTTACTGGTGTCATCGATTTACTGGGCTGTTGAACTGTACCGGGGCTTTGTTAGCGAAGAGCTGCTCCAGCAGGAATCGATAGCGCTCGGTGAAGTGCGTGCGCGTATTGACAAGGGTGACCTGAGAACCGCGTTGACCCTGCTCAAGTTGTGTCCTTATAGCGATGATGTACTTGAAGTCGGCTACGAACTGGGAATATTGCTAGAGTCCGGCAAGCATTGGGCGAGTGCATTAAATCTGTATCACTGGTTATCGATTCATGATCCCGGGCTGAGCGATTTTGTCGGTCGCATAGAGGAAATTCGCAATAATCGTGCAATGCAACTGAAGCTTGAGAAATCGCGGCCAGCCAGGGAGCCCGGAGCGCGCACTATCGGTAATTTTCGCTTGCTCAGGAAGATCGCCACGGGTTCGACCGCGGTAATGTACGAGGCGACCGATATGCGCAGCCATAACCGGGTCGCACTCAAGGTGATGAGGATACGGCAGAACGAGAAGGTCGAACGGGAGCGTATCAAGCACTGGCTACATGAAGCAGAGATCGTTTCGCAGCTTGATCACGACAATATCGTCAAAATTCACGATGCAAAATTACTCGGCAATAACGCCTATATCGCGATGGACTACATATCGGGTTACTCGATGTCATTGCGCCTGCGCAAACGTGAGTACCTGACGGTAGGGGAATGCATTCGAATCTCCAGGGCGATGCTGCGAGCCCTCATCGTGGCGCATAGTCATGGAGTTATACATGGTGATATCAAGCCGGCTAACATCATGTACGATTCGGTCAATGATACCTATATTCTGACCGATTTTGGCGCCGCCTATAGCGATCGCCGTGCACAACATAATGAACATAAAATCGTCGGAACTCCCGCTTACATGTCACCCGAGCAGCTAGAGGGAAAGAAGCTGGACGGACGTTCCGACCTGTTTTCGCTGGCAGTCACGCTTTATCATTTGCTTACCGGGCACCAGCCCTTTAGCGGTAGCAGTTTGCCGGAACTGAAGCAAAAAATCGTAACCAGTGAGCCTGACTTGAATCATTTGACACTGCCGGCGGGTATCACCGAAGTTATAATCAAGGCTTTGCAGAAGAAGTCCTACATGCGTTTTGCCGATGCTCAGCAAATGCTGACTTCGGTGGAGCATTGCGAAAAGCTGTTGCGCGAACGCATGAATCAGTATGGCTGAGATATTTATTCAACCATGGTAGCCGTCTTATCGATACTTTTCTTGCGTTCACGCCACGCGATCAACAGGCCGCCGGCGACAATCAGAAAGACGCCTGGAATCAGTTTTCCAAAAGGCGCCTCGTCAAAGAAAAACCAGCCCAGAATAAAAGCGAATGGAATGCCGAAATACTCGTAAGGCGACAGGCTGGCCGGTTTGGCCAGCCTGTAGGCACTGATTAAGGCCAGCACGGCGAATCCACCGACCAGGCCCATCGCTAACAGCAGTAACCAGTCGGTGGCCGAATTGACACCCAGGTATCCGGTGGTAGCGAACAAAATCAGCAAAGCTCCAAACAACGCTCCGATCGATGCGTACATGTTAAGCAGCGCGGTAGGAACTTCGTCGTCGAAGAGCGGTACACAGACCGTGGACAATGAGTATCCCAGAGAAGCAACGATTGGTAACAGGCTATACGGAGTGAACAGGTCGCTGCCGGGGTTCATGATCATCAGTACCCCGATAAACCCGGTGATAACCGCAATCCACCGCCACAGACCCACATGATGCTTCAGGATTGGCACCGATAGTATGGTAATCAGTACCGGGCTTATATAAGCCAGGGTAGCGGCCGTGGCCAGCTCCATCCTGGTTATCGAAAGATAAAAACAGAATTGCGCCACGGCAATACTGAGCCCGCGTAGCAAGCCAAGACGCCATTGCCTGATTTTGAGTCGCTTGCCCCTGGAGTGCCACTCACGGGACAGGAGCAGGACCAGCAGGCTTGGGAGCAGGCCGAAGATGTTGCGGAAGCTTGCGAGTTGCTGCACTGGATATCGATCGCCGAGGAACTTGATAATGACTCCCTGCAGGTCGAACAACAGGGTAGCGAGCAGGATATAAACTACGGCCCGCAGGAAGTGATTCGAGCTCGGAAGCATCGGCGGTTTCTCTTTTGTCTGGTATAGCTGATCTGAATCCATGTAATTTAGCAAAAATAGACACCAAACGTAGACTCAAATCGACAATCGGCATACAATTTGCGCTCAAGAAGATGCTGCTTCCGCAGTGTTAACGCTTAGTAAAAATCCCTATGGGAGGAACCGGTGGTTCATCCTGTTTTTGCGCGCGCGCATTTTTTTGAAACCGGAGATTTTGTGCCCAAACCAGCATTACTAGCCCTGCAAGATGGAACCATATTTCGAGGCCAGTCTATCGGTGCCGATGGAATTTCAGTCGGCGAAGTGGTATTCAACACCGCGATGACCGGGTACCAGGAAATTCTGACCGATCCGTCTTATTGCCAGCAACTCATCACCCTGACTTACCCGCATATCGGCAACACCGGTATCAACAGTGAAGATGAAGAAGCAACCCGAATTCATGCCAGCGGATTGATTATCCGTGACCTGCCTTTACAGGCAAGCAACTGGCGTAGCCAGGGTAGCCTGCAGAATTATCTCGAATCCCGTGGAGTAGTCGCGATATCCGATATCGATACGCGCAAGTTGACGCGTCGATTGCGTGATCAGGGTGCGCAGGCCGGTGCGATTATGGCTGGTGACGAGATTTCCGCTAGCGATGCAGTTGAAGCCGCCAACGGATTCGGCGGGCTGTCGGGTCGCGATCTGGCACAAGTGGTTACCACCGATGAGCTGTACACATGGACACAGTCGACCTGGGCGCTTGGGCACGGTTACCGTGAAAACGCCCAAACCTCATATCATGTCGTGGCTTACGACTATGGTATCAAGAAAAATATCCTCTGCATGCTGGTCGACCGCGGTGCACGGGTAACCGTGGTACCTGCCAGAACTTCGGCCGATGAAGTGTTGGCGATGAACCCCGATGGCGTGTTTCTATCGAATGGTCCGGGTGACCCCGAACCTTGTGATTACGCCATCGAGGCGATTGCCAGTATTCTGCAATCCGATCTGCCCGTGTTTGGTATCTGCCTGGGGCACCAATTGCTGGCGCTGGCGAGTGGCGCCAGCACCATCAAGATGAAATTCGGCCATCATGGCGCCAATCATCCGGTGCAGGACCTGGCTTCCGGAGTCGTCATGATAACCAGTCAGAATCATGGTTTTGCGGTAGACGAATCGAGCCTGCCTGACAATCTCCGGGCGACCCATCGATCACTGTTCGACGGTAGCTTGCAGGCAGTGGAGCGCACCGACAAACCTGCGTTCAGTTTCCAGGGCCATCCTGAAGCGAGCCCTGGCCCACACGATGTCGCGCCGCTGTTCGACCAGTTTTTTGAGTTGATTGCGCTACATAAATCCCATACGGGAGTCGTATAATGCCACGACGACAGGATATTGAATCGGTACTGATCATCGGTGCAGGGCCTATCGTAATCGGCCAGGCTTGCGAATTCGACTACTCCGGGGCACAGGCTTGCAAGGCACTCAAGGAGGAGGGCTTTCGTGTAATCCTGATCAACTCGAATCCGGCCACCATCATGACTGACCCGGATACCGCGGATGCAGTCTACATCGAACCGATAACCTGGACTGCCGTCGAGAAGATAATTGAAAAAGAACGCCCGCATGCCTTGTTGCCCACAATGGGCGGTCAGACAGCGCTGAACTGTGCGCTCGACCTGGTACGTGAAGGTGTGCTGGAAAAATATGCGGTGGAAATGATCGGTGCCACGCGTGAAGCGATCGATATGGCCGAGGATCGAGACCAGTTTCGCCAGGCGATGGCCCAGATTGGTTTAAGTACGCCGAAGGCTTTTATCGCGCACAGCCTCGAGGAAGCCCTGCAGAGTCAGCCGCAAATCGGATTCCCCGTCATCATTCGCCCTTCCTTCACCATGGGTGGTAGCGGCGGCGGGATTGCCTATAACCGCGAGGAGTTCGAAGACATTATTCGACGTGGTCTGGACCTGTCGCCGACCAGTGAGGTTTTGATCGAAGCGTCAGTGCTTGGCTGGAAAGAGTTCGAGATGGAGGTGGTGCGTGACAGGAATGACAACTGCATCATCATCTGCGCGATCGAAAATCTCGATCCGATGGGGGTGCATACTGGCGATTCGATAACCGTTGCGCCTGCGCAGACACTGACCGACAAGGAATACCAGATTATGCGCAACGCGTCACTTGCGGTACTGCGCAAGATCGGCGTGGAAACGGGTGGCTCGAACGTGCAATTTGCGATCAACCCTGAGAATGGCGAAATGATCATCATCGAGATGAATCCACGGGTATCACGCTCGTCGGCGCTGGCCTCCAAGGCCACCGGGTTTCCGATTGCCAAAATTGCAGCCAAGCTTGCGGTCGGCTACACGCTGGACGAGTTGCAAAACGATATTACCGGGGGTGCAACCCCGGCGTCGTTCGAACCGAGTATCGATTACGTTGTCACCAAGATTCCACGTTTCACCTTCGAGAAATTCCCCCAGGCCGATGACCGCCTGTCCACGCAGATGAAATCAGTGGGTGAGGTAATGGCGATCGGTCGTAACTTCCAGGAATCATTCCACAAGGCGTTGCGTGGACTGGAGATCGGCGTACACGGACTCGATCCAATTGTCGATCAGCAGCAGGATGCAGAAGAACTCGAGGACTTGTATCGTACCGAACTTCGACTACCGGGTGCGAAACGCATCTGGTATGTGGCCGATGCCTTCCGCTCGGGTTACAGTCTCGAGCAGATTTTCGAGCAAACTGCTATCGACCCATGGTTCCTGGTGCAAATAGAAGAATTGGTGCAAATCGAAAAAGATCTCGCCGGGCGGAAACTGGATTCACTGGGAGCCGACGAAATTCGCAGCCTCAAGCGCAAGGGATTTTCCGACCGGCGTCTGGCTACTCTGCTGGGCACTGATGAGTTGGATTTTGCCGCACAGCGTCGAGCCCTGAACATCAGGCCGATCTACAAGCGCGTTGATACCTGTGCGGCCGAGTTTGCCTCAAGCACTGCCTACCTGTATTCAAGCTATGACGAAGAATGCGAAGCCGATCCAAGCGAGCGCGACAAAATCGTCGTCCTCGGGGGCGGACCAAACCGGATCGGTCAGGGCATAGAGTTTGATTACTGTTGCGTGCACGCGGCGCTGGCGATGCGCGAAGATGGTTATGAGACCATCATGATCAACTGCAATCCGGAAACCGTGTCCACCGATTATGACACTTCGGACCGGCTCTATTTCGAGCCGCTGACCTACGAGGATGTGCTCGAAATTATCGACCTGGAGAAACCCATGGGAGTCATCGTGCAGTTTGGCGGGCAGACTCCTTTGAACCTGGCCCGCGCGCTCGAAGCGGCGGGAGTACCGATTATCGGGACTACTCCTGATTCGATAGATCTGGCCGAGGATCGTGAACGCTTCCAACAAATGATTCAGCAGCTTGAATTATTGCAGCCACCCAACCAGATAGCTTTCGACGTCGAGTCATCGGCACAGTTGGCGGACAAGGTGGGTTTTCCGCTGGTGGTTCGACCCTCCTACGTACTCGGGGGCAGGGCGATGGAAATCGTTTACGATCAGGATGACCTGGCGCGTTACATGAAAGAAGCGGTGAAGGTTAGTCGTGATTCACCGCTGCTACTGGATCGTTTCCTCGATGAAGCGGTCGAGGTCGATGTCGATGCGATTTGCGATGGCGAGAACGTGTTGATCGGTGGTTTGATGGAACATATCGAGCAGGCCGGGGTGCATTCGGGCGACTCGGCCTGCTCGTTGCCGCCTTATACCCTGTCAGCCGAGATTCAGCAGCGTCTTTGCGAGCAGGTTGGCGCCATGGCCAGGGCGCTGAAGGTGATTGGTTTGATGAACACCCAGTTCGCAATCAAGGGAGACGATATTTATATTCTCGAGGTTAATCCGCGCGCTTCACGTACGGTACCCTTTGTATCCAAAGCGACGGGCGCTCCGCTTGCTAAGATAGCGGCGCGTTGCATGGTTGGGCAAAGTCTTGAGCAGCAGGGTAGAACGTTACAAGTGGTGCCAGAATTTGTCTCGGTCAAGGAGTCGGTGTTTCCGTTTGCCAAGTTTCAGGGGGTCGATCCGATTCTGGGTCCGGAAATGAAATCCACCGGCGAAGTTATGGGTATCGGTCGTAGTTTCGCCGAAGCCTTTGCCAAAGGCATGATTGCTGCAGGAGAGAGAATCCCTCATCCCGGTACCGCGTTCCTGAGTGTGCGTGAAACCGACCAAAAGGCCATTGTCGGGCTGGCGCGTGAGCTGGTTGAACAAGGCTTCAACCTGGTTGCGACCGGTGGCACCGCGAAGGTTATTCGGCAGGGCGGGATAGACTGTCAGCAGGTTAACAAGGTCAAGGAAGGGCGCCCGCATATTGTCGACATGATAAAGAATGACGAAATTGCTTTAATCGTCAACACCACCGAAGGTCGTTCGGCAATAGCAGATTCCTATACCATTCGTCGTGCAGCCCTCATGCATTCGGTATGCTATACCACTACCTTGTCGGGTGGTCGAGCGACCTGCGAGGCGATGGCTCATCGCGAAATACAGGAAGTATATTGTTTACAATCTTTACACCAGGCGTAAACCAATGAATCGAATACCGCTTACCTCTGCGGGTGCAGAAAGACTCAAGCTTGAGTTGAAAGAACTCAAGTCTGTTAAAAGGCCGGCCGTGATCGAAGCGATTGCGACGGCCCGCGAGCATGGTGATCTGAAAGAGAATGCAGAGTATCACGCCGCCCGCGAAGAGCAGAGCTTTACCGAGGGCCGCATAGCTGAACTCGAATCGGCATTGTCGAATGCACAAATCATTGACGTAACCAAACTCAGGCAAACTGATCGGGTGGTGTTTGGTTGTACTGTGGAATTGTTCGATTTGGCGACTGAAGCCGAGGTCACCTACCAAATCGTGGGTGATATCGAAGCAGATATAAGTGCTAACCGAATCGCTATCAGTTCGCCAATTGCGCGCGCGTTAATTGGCAAGCAAGAGGGTGACGATGCAATCGTGGAGGCACCTGGCGGTACCATGGAATACGCGATTACGGCTGTTCACTATAAATAAGTCCATCACTCGATCACTGCTGCGTAGTGGTTGATCTCTTTGTTAAGCCGGTAAATCACGATGATGCTACCAATGCTTTCAACCAGGTACGCCTGATGCTGTTCACAGATCAACTGGTTGAGTTCACGTTTGCCCGGTTTGTCCAGCGCGGGAATGCGCAGTTTGATTAGCTCGTGGTGATCGAGCGCTACATCGATCTCGTGGTGCAGGCTCTCGGTCAGTCCTTTTTGGCCTACGATAACCACAGGTTTCAGTTTAAGCCGGTGGCCCTCCGCGCGTAAGCGCTTGATTTGTCCGCTGTTCAGTTCCATATCGCCGCAATGCAAAGTCCGAAAGCGCGCATGTTACCACAGCAAAATGGTGAGCCATTCACCTATTGCATGAAGTTGGCACCTTCATGCAAACTGCAGGCTATGTCACGCTCAAAATCTAGTAAGCGCTGGTTGCAGGAACATCATCAGGACAGCTATGTGCTGAAGGCGCGCGAACAGGGCTATCGTTCGCGTGCGGTGTACAAGTTAGCGGAAATTCAGCAAAAGGACCGAATTATAAAGCCCGCTCAGCTGGTGCTCGATCTTGGTGCGGCACCGGGCGGATGGAGTGAGTATGCCGAGCAGATAGTTGGTGACCAGGGCAGGGTCATAGCGCTCGATTTGCTGTCGATCGAACCGATTGCCGGAGTGGAGTTCATCCAGGGCGATTTTACTGAGCAGCAAACGCTCGACCAGTTACTGATCCTGATCGATGATCGTCGACTCGACCTTGTATTATCGGATATGGCCCCCAATTTAAGCGGAATGGGTAGTGTCGATCAGCCCAGATCGATATATCTGGCTGAACTGGCCTTCGATCTGACGCGCCAGTTTTTGACGACTGATGGTGTTTTTGTAGTCAAGTTGTTCCAGGGAGAGGGCTTTGAAGATTTTATTTCACTGCTTCGCCAGAGTTTTAAGGCGGTCAGGTTTCGCAAACCTGACGCATCCAGGGCCCGATCGAGTGAAATTTATGCGGTTTGCAGCGGTCTTAAGTGAGTCTGCTTACGGAAAAATGCGCTAGTATCTGTTAGCAATAGCAGTAAAATGAGCCGGATCAGGCAATAATCAGGCCAGAACAGGAGTAAAAGTGAACGACGTAGTCAAGAATTTAGTGTTGTGGATTGTCATCGCGGTAGTATTGCTGTCGGTGTTCCACAGTTTCGGTGATCGCAGTAGTAGCGCCCAGTCCCTTATTTATTCCGACTTTCTGACCCAGGTTGAACAGGGTCAGATTCGAGAAGTTTCCATCGAAGGGCAGAACATTAGCGGCAAGATTATTTCCGGAACGCCGTTCACCACCTATAGTCCCGAAACCAGCAATAGCGCGTTAATCGGTGACCTGCAACGGGCCAATGTGGCTATCCTGGGTAAACCACCAGAACCACCGTCCTTGCTGGGACATATGTTTATCAGCTGGTTCCCGTTTATCGTTTTGATTGGTTTATGGATATTTTTCATGCGTCAGATGCAAGGTGGTGGCGGTGGTCGCGGGGCAATGTCCTTCGGCAAGAGCAAGGCGCGCCTGCTCGGAGAAGACCAGATCAATATTAATTTCAACGATGTTGCCGGCGTTGACGAGGCCAAGGAAGAGGTTAGTGAACTGGTAGAGTTTCTACGCGAACCTGCCAAGTTCCAGAAACTGGGCGGCAAGATCCCTCGCGGGATTTTAATGGTCGGTTCTCCCGGTACCGGTAAGACCTTGTTGGCCAAGGCTATTGCGGGTGAGGCCAAGGTTCCTTTCTTCACCATTTCGGGCTCCGATTTTGTCGAAATGTTTGTTGGTGTCGGCGCGTCGCGGGTACGCGATATGTTCGACCAGGCCAAGAAGCATGCGCCCTGCATCATATTTATTGATGAAATCGATGCGGTTGGGCGCCATCGTGGCGCAGGTCTCGGTGGCGGGCACGACGAACGCGAACAGACTTTGAACCAGCTGCTGGTCGAAATGGACGGCTTTGAAGGCAACGAAGGGGTCATCGTAATTGCGGCGACCAACAGACCCGATGTACTCGATCCGGCCTTGCTGCGTCCTGGTCGATTCGATCGCCAGGTAGTTGTTCCTCTGCCTGACGTGCGTGGTCGCTCGCATATCCTCAAGGTGCATATGCGCAAGGTACCCGCGGCAGAGAATGTCGATGCGATGGTGATTGCGCGAGGTACTCCCGGCTTTTCAGGCGCCGACCTGGCTAACCTGGTCAATGAGGCGGCACTGTTTGCCGCACGTGGCAACAAAAAGGTGGTGTCGATGGCGGAATTCGAGCGCGCCAAGGACAAGATCATGATGGGTGCCGAACGCCGCTCGATGATCATGAAGGAAGAGGAAAAGAAACTGACCGCTTTTCACGAAGCCGGTCACGCTATCGTCGGTCGCCTGGTGCCTGAACATGACCCGGTTTACAAGGTGAGTATTATTCCGCGTGGACGTGCTTTAGGGGTTACCATGTTTTTACCCGAAGACGATCGCTATAGCTATAGCAAGAAACATCTTGAAAGCCAGTTATCGAGCCTGTTTGGTGGCCGCATCGCGGAACAGCTTATTTTTGGTGAAGATGCAGTGACCACCGGTGCTTCGAACGATATCGAGCGCGCCACCAGCATCGCCCGCAGTATGGTTACCCAGTGGGGGCTATCGGATCGTATGGGGCCCTTGTCCTATAGCGAAGACGAGGGCGAAGTATTTCTCGGCAAGAGCTATGGCAAGCAAAAGACCGTATCCGACGAAACCGCGCATTCGATTGACTCTGAAATTCGCACGATTATCGATCGCAACTATCAACGTTCGGTGGATATACTCCAGCAGAACGAGGACAAGCTCCACGCGATGGCTGATGCGCTAATGAAATATGAAACTATCGACGCCGGTCAAATTGACGCAATCATGGAAGGCAAGGAACCGGGTCCTCCCAGTGACTGGTCGGATGATGAAACCGGACCTTCGTCGAGCGCGCCTTCGGGCAAGGCAGATGAGGATGATGATCCAGACCTGGATCCCGCAAAACTTCATTAGTCGCTTGCAGACTTGACTCGACCCTGCAAGGCGATGTCGCAACTGACTGTATCCGGCAATCTGCAGGTCATGGGGGTCATTAACACGACCCCCGATTCCTTTTCCGATGGCGGAAAATTCGATACCACCGATAAAGCCTTCGCGTACGCCGGACAATTGATTGCCGAGGGTGTCGATATCCTCGATATCGGTGGGGAATCGACTCGACCCGGCTCGCAACAGGTAGATCTCGAGCAGGAACTGGCGCGCACCATTCCCTTGATTAAAGCAATTCGAGAAATTTCTGATATTCCGATTTCGATCGATACCAACAAGCCCGGTGTAATGCAGGCAGCGGTAAAGGCGGGAGCGACCATGATCAACAGTATCTGGGCCCTGCAACTGGATGATTCGTTACAGATAGCTGCAGATCTCGCGGTACCTGTCTGCCTGATGCACATGCAGGGAACTCCCGAGAGCATGCAGAAAAACCCGAGTTACACGAACGTTGTCAGCGAGGTGCTGGATTTTCTAAAGGCGCGTATGGATGCCGCGCTTGATGCAGGGATAGCGCAGCAACATATAATTATTGATCCAGGATTTGGATTTGGTAAAACCATCGAGCATAATCTTCTACTGTTGGCTTCATTATCTGTTTTTCGCCAACTTGGGGTTCCTGTTCTGGCTGGGTTATCGCGTAAAAACATGATTGGCAAGATTCTCGACAAACCGGTGGAGCAGCGTCTGTTTGGCAGCTTGTCTCTAGCGGTGATGGCAGCCATGCTGGGTGCGGATATCGTGCGCGTGCACGATGTAGCCGAAACCATGGATGCGATGTCGATGGTCAAGGCTCTTGGAGAGGTGGCGTAATGGGTCGAAAGTATTTTGGAACCGATGGTATTCGTGGTCGGGTCGGTCAGTTGCCGATGACCGTTGACTTCATCATGAAGCTCGGCTGGGCCGCGGGCAAGGTTTTGTCGCAATCCAGCCGGGGCCAGGTAGTCATCGGCAAGGATACCCGGATTTCCGGGTACATGTTCGAATCAGCGCTTGAAGCCGGGTTGGCTGCTGCCGGACTTGACGTCCTCCTGCTCGGCCCGATGCCTACCCCGGCCATTGCCTATATTACCCAGTCACAACGTGCCACCGCGGGCATTGTAATCAGTGCCTCGCACAATCCTTATCATGATGATGGGGTAAAGTTTTTTAATGGCGATGGCTTCAAGCTGCCCGATGCTACCGAAGAAGCGATCGAGGCGATGCTGGATCTCGAACTGGAAATGGTGGCACCGGAGCAGATTGGCAAGGCGACTCGCATGGAAGATGCCAAGGGCCGTTATATCGAGTTTTGCAAGTCTTCGATCGCGTTTAATAAATCCTTGCGCGGTATGAAGCTGGTGATTGACTGTGCCCATGGTGCGACCTATCACATTGCACCAGCGGTTTTTCGGGAACTCGGAGCGGAAGTCGTCGAAGTGGGCACTAGCCCCAATGGAATGAATATAAATCATGAAGTTGGAGCACTTCATCCTGAAAACATGCGTGCTCATGTGCTCGAAAACCAGGCTGATTTGGGGATCGCGTTCGATGGCGATGGTGACCGCGTGATGATGATGGATGCACGCGGAGAAGTGAAAGACGGCGACCAGTTACTCTACATAATCGCCAGGAATAAACTTATCAACGGCCGGCTCGATGGAGGGGTGGTTGGTACTTTAATGACTAATCTTGGTTTCGAACGCGCCTTGCAGGCCCAGGGGATTCCCTTTGTGCGTGCCGCGGTCGGTGATCGTTACGTAATGGCGAAATTGGTTGAGCATGGCTGGCACCTGGGCGGCGAATCTTCGGGTCATATCATATGCCTTGATAAAACTACCACCGGTGATGGCATTATTGCCGCGTTACAGGTTCTGGATGCGCTGGTCAGTAATGAGCAGACCCTTGCCGAAGCCTGTAGCGATATGGAAGTCTATCCACAAACCATGATTAATGTTCCAATATCGAAAGCATTCGATCTGGATAATTCACCGTTGCTGCAGGACGCAGTCAAGTCGGCCGAGGTCGAGCTGGCTGATGCCGGCCGGGTGTTGCTGCGTGCGTCAGGTACTGAACCGTTGATTCGCGTCATGGTAGAAGGCCAGGACAGCGTCCAGGTTGAAAATATTGCGGCTGAACTGGCACAATCAGTGAGGGACACCGCCGGAATATAGTATTTCATTGAAGGAGTGCTGGCCCGGAGCCTTAAAAAGGGCAGAATCGCTAATTCCAGATTGATTTATTGGGCCGAGATGAGTAACCTTTGGCGCCTTTTTAATGACCGGCAATAAATATGCGCTCTAGTCTTATCGCGGGCAACTGGAAAATGAATGGCAGCTTGCAGTCTGTTGCCGAACTGGTTGACGGTATCAAGGCAGGAGATGCCGGTAAAGCCGAACTGGCGGTCTTCCCACCGGCAGTTTACCTGATGAAGGTTGGCGGTATGCTGGCTGATAGCAACTGTGCGCTTGGCGCGCAGAACGTGTGCGACCAGGAAGCCGGTGCCTATACCGGAGAAGTGGCAGCCGCAATGCTGAAAGAGTGCGGATGCCGCTACGCGTTAGTCGGGCACTCGGAACGTCGCTCGCTCTACCTGGAGACGGATCAAATGGTAGCGGCACGATTTGCGATGGCGGTAGCGTCGGGCCTGATTCCGGTTCTGTGTGTTGGCGAGACCCTGGATGAGCGTGAACAGGGTAAAACAGAAACTGTTGTTGCGCGGCAGATTGATGCGGTTATCGATCTGACCGGGATTGGTAGTATCGCCCAGGCGGTTATCGCTTATGAGCCGGTTTGGGCTATTGGCACCGGAAAAGTCGCTACCCCGGATCAGGCACAGGAAGTACACGCGTTTATTCGCGGCAAGCTGGCGCAGTTGGATATTGGCATCGCCGAGCAGGTAAAAATTTTATATGGTGGCAGCATGAACCCGTCCAATGCGGCGGAGCTGTTGTCGCAAGATGATATCGATGGCGGGTTGATCGGCGGTGCATCGCTGAAGGCCGATGATTTTCTGGCCATCGCACAAGCGGTTTAGGACGTATTTATGGATAATATTAATAGTATTTTGTTGGTGGCGCAGGTTTTATTGTCAATCTCGTTGATCGTGTTGATCCTGATGCAGCATGGTAAGGGAGCCGATGCGGGTGCCGCATTTGGCAGTGGTGCTTCGGCCACCGTCTTTGGCGCACGCGGATCGGGAAATTTTCTCAGTCGGGCGACAACAGCAATTGCGATATTGTTTTTTGTCGTATGCCTGTCGCTGGCTTATATCTCGAGTAATCGCGATGCCCCTGACAGTGTTATGGGTAGCGTCACGACCCAGGAAACTGAAGTCGTGCCGATGCAGGAAAGCGACGAAATGCCGCCTGTGGAACCTCAGAGCGACAGTTTGCAAGAGTCAGATTTACCTCCAGCCGAGTAAGCTCGAGGTTATGCCGATGTGGTGGAATTGGTAGACACGCTATCTTGAGGGGGTAGTGGCGAAAGCTGTGCCGGTTCGACTCCGGCCATCGGCACCATACAACATCGGCCCGGAATAAACCGGGCCGTAACGACACCAGATAAAACCCAGCTCCAAATGCCGCCCGGTACGGTTTTTTTTAATGGTTTTTATGCAAATAATCGTGCCGCTTGGAGTTTTCTTGACACTATATAGGCGCCACAATAGACTGACGCCTCGCATCATTTCCAGCCAGGTTTCCCGGGGGCAGTACTAGATCCATGTTAGGTAATTATCTACCGATCCTGATATTCATGTGCGTGACGCTCGCGATGGGATCAGTTTTCATTATTCTGGGGAAACTTTTAGGCCCCTCCCGTCCTGACGCGGAAAAGAATTCACCCTACGAATGTGGCTTTGAAGCCTTTGAAGATAGCCGTATGAAATTCGATGTGCGCTATTACCTGGTTGCCATCCTGTTTATCATTTTTGATCTTGAAATTGCCTTCCTGTTCCCGTGGGCCATCGTGCTCGATCAAATAGGTACTTTCGGCATGCTGGCAATGGCGGTTTTTCTCGGAGTGCTGGTTATCGGATTTATCTACGAGTGGAAAAAGGGAGCTCTCGAATGGGAATAGAAGGTGTATTCGAGCAGGGCATAGTTACCACCACTGCGGATAAATTGATTAACTGGGCACGCACTGGTTCAATGTGGCCGATGACATTTGGACTGGCCTGCTGTGCGGTCGAAATGATGCAGGCCGGCGCGGCGCGGTACGACCTCGATCGCTTCGGCATCATTTTTCGGCCAAGCCCGCGACAATCCGATGTGATGATTGTGGCCGGGACGCTGGTGAACAAGATGGCGCCAGCCCTGCGTAAAGTTTATGACCAGATGGCAGAGCCGCGTTGGGTGATCTCGATGGGCTCCTGTGCGAACGGTGGCGGTTATTATCACTATTCATATGCCGTGGTTCGCGGATGTGACCGGGTTGTTCCGGTGGATGTTTATGTGCCCGGTTGTCCGCCCACCGCTGAGGCGCTTTTGTATGGCATCATACAGTTGCAAAATAAAATCAAACGCACCAACACCATAGCTCGTTAATATGTCGAATCGCAAACAGCAACTGGCTGACGCGCTACGCGCTGCGTTCGGTGAAAAAATCGACGCGCTGGTAGTTGAGTATAATGAGGTCAGCATCGATGTCGCAGCCGAGCATCTACTCGACGTCGCCACCGAATTACGTGACCAACCACAATTCAATTTTCAGCAATTGATCGATCTATGCGGCGTCGATTACTCGCAGTTTGGTCGTGACGAATGGCAAACCGAAGACGCTAGTCGAGCGGGGTTCAGCCGCGGTGTCGCGGCTGCCTCCACTAGCGGGCGGTTACAATTTGGAGACGAACTCGATTCGCTGGCAACCCAGGGTAAGCGTTTCGCGGCGGTATATCATTTGATTTCATACGCGCATAACCAGCGCCTGCGCATACGCGTGTTCGCTGCCGATGACGATTTTCCGGTGGTTGCCACAGTAACTGGAATATGGGCTTCCGCAGACTGGTATGAGCGCGAAGCCTTCGACCTGCTCGGTATCCTGTTTAGCGGTCATCCCGATTTACGTCGCATTCTCACCGACTATGGCTTTGTCGGTCATCCCTTCCGCAAGGATTTTCCGTTGGTTGGACATGTGGAAATGCGTTACGACCCTGAGCGCGAGCGGGTCGTCTACGAACCGGTATCGATTGAACCACGGGTACTGGTGCCAAAGGTAATACGGCAAGACCATCGCTATCTGGCGGACGCGCCAGACGAGGCCCAGGGCGATGCCTGAGATAAAGAACTATACCCTCAACTTCGGACCCCAGCATCCCGCGGCGCACGGGGTATTACGCCTGGTGCTGGAAATGGATGGCGAGGTAATCGAGCGCGCCGATCCGCATATTGGTCTATTGCATCGTGGTACCGAAAAGCTCGCTGAAACCAAACCCTATAATCAGACCATCGGTTACATGGATCGGCTCGATTACGTTTCGATGATGTGCAACGAGCATGGTTACGTACTGGCGATTGAAAAACTACTGGGTATCGATATTCCTGAACGCGCACGCTATATCCGGGTTATGTTCGACGAAATCACGCGCATACTCAATCACCTGATGTGGATTGGTACCCATGCGCTGGACGTTGGCGCCATGACCATGTTTCTGTACGCGTTTCGCGAACGTGAAGATCTCATGGATATGTACGAGGCAGTCTCTGGTGCGCGCATGCATGCGACTTACTATCGCCCCGGGGGTGTTGCCCGTGACCTGCCCGACGCGATGCCGCAATACCAGGTCAACCGCTGGCGCAAGCAAAAGGACGCCGATCGGCTGAATGAAAATCGCCAGGGTAGCCTGCTCGATTTCGCCGAAGATTTTGTACGCCGCTTCCCGGGTTACGTCGATGAGTACGAAACCCTGTTAACCGATAACCGAATCTGGAAACAACGTACCGTGGGCATTGGCGTGGTATCCGAAGAACGCGCCTATCAGCTCGGCTTTACCGGTCCGATGTTACGTGGTTCCGGCGTCGAGTGGGACCTGCGTAAGAAACAACCTTACGAAGTATACGATCGCATGGATTTCGATATCCCTGTGGGCACCAACGGGGATTGCTACGATCGTTACCTGGTGCGCATCGAAGAAATGCGCCAGTCGAATCACATTGTCAAGCAGTGTATCGAGTGGCTGCGAGCCAATCCTGGACTCGTGATGACCGACAATCACAAGGTGGCGCCGCCGCGCCGTGAGGAACTCAAGGCCGATATGGAGGGCCTGATTCATCACTTCAAGCTTTTCACCGAGGGCTACACGCTGCCGCAGGGCGAAGTTTATACGGCTATCGAGCATCCCAAGGGTGAGTTTGGTATATACCTGATTTCTGATGGCGCCAACAAACCCTACCGGGTCAAGATTCGAGCGCCGGGGTTTGCCCACCTTTCCGCCATGAACGAAATGGCGAAGGGGCATATGCTTGCCGATGTAGTGGCGATTATCGGCACCCAGGATATCGTGTTCGGAGAGATCGACAGATAATGGCAATCGAATCCAGATCAAAAATCGATTTACTCAGCGAGCATACGCGCGCGCAGATCGATCACTGGGTAGCGCGCTTTCCGCCCGAGCATAAGCGCTCGGCGGTGTTGCAGGCCTTGAGCGCTACGCAGCATCAAAACCACGGCTTTTTGACTACCGAGCTGATGGATGCGGTTGCCGAGTACCTGGAGCTGCCGGCTATTCACGTTTATGAGGTGGCTTCGTTTTACTCGATGTTTGAAACCAGACCGGTCGCCCGACACAATGTGGCTATCTGCACCAATATTTCCTGCATGTTGATGGGCTCGGAAAGTATCGTCGAGCATGTCGAAAACAAGCTTGGCATCAAGATCGGAGAAAGCACCGAAGACGGACGTATTTACCTGAAGTGTGAAGAAGAGTGCCTGGCCGCCTGTGCCGGTGGCCCGATGATGCAGGTCGATCATGTTTATCACGAAGACCTGACCTCTGAAAAGGTCGATCAAATACTGGATGCGCTGGAATAGAAATGGCTAACGAAGTCTGCTACGCAACCCTGCAATACGACCAGCCATGGTCGATGGAAACCTATTTGAAAGTAGGTGGCTACGAGGCGCTGAAGAAAATTCTCGTTGACGGCATGTCAGCCGAAGATGTGATTGAAGAAATGAAGGCTTCCGGGTTACGTGGGCGTGGCGGCGCCGGTTTCCCCACAGGACTGAAGTGGAGCTTTATGCCGCGCAACGCGCCGGGACAAAAGTATATCGTTTGTAACTCCGATGAATCGGAACCGGGCACCTGTAAAGATCGCGATATCCTGCGCTTTAATCCGCATGCGCTGGTTGAGGGCATGGCAATCTGTGGTTATGCAATCGGCGCCACGGTAGGTTACAACTATATGCGCGGTGAGTTCATGGATGAGCCTGCACAACATTTCGAGGCTGCGGTTAAACAAGCCTACGAAGCTGGATTTCTGGGTAAAAATATCCTTGGCAGCGGGGTCGAATTCGATCTCTACCCGGCACTGGGCGCCGGCGCCTATATCTGTGGCGAGGAAACCGCGTTACTTGAATCATTGGAAGGCAAAAAAGGCCAACCGCGCTACAAGCCCCCGTTCCCGGCAAATTTCGGTCTTTACGGTAAACCCACCACGATTAACAATACTGAATCGCTGGCTTCCGCGCCTTCGATTATTCGCAACGGTGCGCAGTGGTTCGCGGATCTGGGTATTCCGAATAACGGGGGCGTTAAATGTTTTTCCATGTCCGGGCATTTGAACAAGCCGGGGAATTTTGAAATTCCCATGGGCACTCCGTTCAAGGATCTCCTGGAGATGGCCGGTGGCGTTAAGAATGGTCGTAAATTGAAGGCGGTTATTCCGGGCGGCTCATCGGTACCGGTATTACCCGGGGACATCATGATGGGATGCAACATGGACTACGATTCGATTGCCAAGGCGGGTTCGATGCTGGGTTCTGGAGCAGTCATCGTGATGGATGAATCCACCGATATGGTGCTCGCGCTAAGACGGATTTCACGTTTCTACTATTCCGAGTCCTGTGGTCAGTGCACACCCTGTCGCGAAGGCACGGGCTGGCTCTATCGCATGCTGTGCCGGATTGTCGACGGCAAGGGGCGTGCGGAGGATATCGAGCTACTCGAAGAGGTTTCGCACAAGATCGAGGGACGTACGATTTGTGCGTTGGGTGATGCCGCGGCAATGCCGGTGTGGAGTTTCATCAAGCATTTTCGCCATGAATTTGAATACTACGTCGAGCACAAGCGCTCGATTATTGATAACGCAGCCTGATCGGGAAAAAGATTAGCAATGAGCGACAACATTAAAGTCACGATAAATGGCCAGGAGATCGAAACCCAGGCGGGGCGCCTGTTGATCGATGTGGCTGATGAAAACGATATTGTAATCCCGCGTTTCTGCTATCACAAACACCTTTCCGTTGCCGCCAATTGCCGTATGTGCCTGGTGGAAATCGAACGTTCCCCCAAACCGATGCCGGCCTGCGCGACCCAGTGCATGGACGGCATGGTGGTACAGACCCGGTCGAACACCGCACTTGCGGCACAAAAATCAACCATGGAGTTCCTGTTGATCAATCACCCGCTGGATTGCCCGATCTGCGATCAGGGCGGTGAATGCGAACTGCAGGATGTCGCCATGGGATTCGGTGCGGGAGTGTCGAAGTATACCGAGCAAAAGCGCGTGGTCATGGACAAAAATTTCGGACCGTTGATCGCTACCGATTTAACACGTTGCATTCAATGTACGCGCTGTATTCGCTTTGGGGATGAAATTGGAGGTATGCCCGAGCTTGGTGCGACCGGCCGTGGTGAAAATATGGAAATCGGCACCTATATCGAGAAGGCTATCGTTTCCGAACTATCAGGCAATGTAATCGATGTATGCCCGGTAGGCGCGTTAACCGCTAAACCATCGCGCTATACTGCACGCCCCTGGGAACTGACCCAGCACGCCGCAGTGTCAGCGCATGACTGCATCGGATCGAATACCTACGTGCATACCCGAGGCGGAGAAGTCATTCGCGTGGTGCCGCGTGAAAATGATTCGATCAATGAATCCTGGATTTCGGATCGCGATCGTTTCAGTTACACCGCAGTCAAGTCGCCAGAGCGCATCACGCAGCCACTGTTACGCGACGATGGCGAACTCAAAACGGTTGACTGGGAAACTGCACTGAATGCGGCAGCCGAGCTGCTCAAAGCCGCCGATGGCGATCTTGCCACGCTGGTCAACCCGCAGGCAACCCTGGAAGAACATTACCTCGCACAGAAACTGACCCGCGCTCTGGGCTCGAACAATATCGATCATCGTCTTACCCAGGTCGATTTTTCTGCACAGGAAAACGCGCCGGTGATGCCCTGGCTTGGACGTTCGCTGGAATCGCTGGAAACACTGGACGCGGCATTGATTGTGGCCGGCAACCTGCGCTACGAGCAACCGTTGTTGTCGCTGCGCTTACGCAAGGCGGTACTCAATAACAATGCTACGGTTTCGTCGATTGGGCACGTCAGTGATCAGTACAACTTCGACTTGCAGCATGAACTGGTTGGCTCGGCTACGCAGCTAATCCGTGATCTTGCCGCGGTTGCGGTAGCGTTGGCCGAATGCACCAACCAGGCGTTGCCCGATCACCTGGCGAAGATCCTGGCTGGTTGCGAACCATCAACCCCGCATCGGGCGATTGCCCGTAGCCTTGCCGATGCGGCTAATGCGGCGGTAATCGTGGGGATACAGGCATTGTCAAATCCCCAGCTGGCATTGTTGCAGGAAATTTGTGAAGCCATAACCGGCGCCAGCGGTGCCACTCTGGGTTACCTTTCCGTATCTGCTAATAGCGCCGGTGCCTGTCTTGCCGGTGCAACCCCGCATCGAACTGTTGCTGGTGTCGCGCTGGACAATCCCGGCGAACATGCCGCTGATATACTGTCGGCCAAACACAAGCTGTTACTAAGTTTTGCCGTCAACCCGTTGCTCGATACCAACTCGGTCAACTCGCTGTCCGATGGTAACGAAAGCGTGATCGCGATCAGCTGCTTTGACAACGATTTTATCCAGCAACAAGCTGACCTGGTGCTGCCGCTGGCAGCCGTGCTCGAAACTTCGGGCAGCTTCGTCAATATCGAAGGACTGTGGCAGAGTTTCAATGGCTGCGTGTCTGCCAGAGGGGAAAGTCGTCAGGGCTGGAAGATATTATGCGCCTTGGGCCAGGTTCTAATACCAGGTGAATTTGAATACGCGGACTCGGTAGCGGTTAAAAATGAGCTCAAGGCACGGTGCAGCGATGTCGCCCTGAGTAATCTCTGCGGTGTCCAATCCGCCACCAAAGGTCTGCCGGAAAATGCAACCTCAATACAGAAAATCGGCATAACTCCGATTTATGCGAGCGATGACATGGCTCGCTTGTCGGCACCGCTGCAAGCGACCCCGTTGATGAAAATGCAATCTGCAGTCATCATGAATCACCAGCAGGCGCAAGACAGCAAGCTGCTTGACTGCGATCAGATCCAGGTGAAGCAGGGCAAGGGAACCGCGGTGTTGCCGTTACGCATCGATGAAGGTATTCCCGCGGGCTGTGTCTATGTTCCTAGCGGTATCGATGCCGTCAAGCATCTGGCCGATGCCTACGATAAAGTCAGCCTGGAGAAGGTTTCGTGATGGACTTTCTGACATCGATCTGGGAGTGGTTGCACGAGTACGTGCAATACACGATCTATAGCGGTGTCAAAGCGCTGATTATTCTGCTGCCGCTGTTTATTATCGTGGCCTATTACACCTATGCCGAACGTAAGGTCATCGGCTACATGCAGGTTCGTAAAGGTCCGAACCGGGTGGGTCCGAAGGGACTGTTGCAACCGTTCGCCGATATGTTCAAGTTGATGTTCAAGGAAATAATCATCCCCACCAACTCGAACCGATACCTTTTTATTGTTGCCCCGGTAATCACCTTTGCGCCGGCGATGGCGGCCTGGGCGGTTATCCCGTTTACCGACACACTGGTATTCGCCAATATCAATGCCGGCCTGCTTTATATCCTGGCGATGACTTCGGTCGGCGTTTATGGCGTCATCATTGCCGGCTGGGCCTCGAATTCTAAATACGCTCTGCTCGGGGCAATGCGTTCGGCTGCGCAAATCGTAGCCTATGAAATTGCGATGGGTTTCGCCCTGGTTGGGGTTTTAATGGTTGGCGGCAGCCTTAATCTCGGTGAAATCGTTGCAAAGCAAGCCGGCGGCGTAGGCAACTGGTTTTTTATTCCACTGTTACCCTTGTTTTTCGTTTACTTTATTTCGGGGGTCGCCGAAACCAACCGAGCTCCTTTCGATGTCGCCGAGGGCGAGTCGGAAATCGTCGCCGGGTTTCATGTCGAGTATTCGGGCATGACCTTCGCTGTATTTTTCCTCGCTGAATACGCGAACATGATCCTGATCTCGATGTTGTGTTCGCTACTGTTTTTCGGCGGTTGGCTGAGCCCGGTTCCTGAACTACTAGGTGATAGCATCGGCTGGCTGTTCGGTAAAACTGCGGTCTTCATGTTGTTGTTATTGTGGTTCAGAGCGACCTTTCCTCGTTATCGCTATGATCAAATTATGCGTCTCGGCTGGAAAGTGCTGTTGCCGGTGACAATTTTCTGGTTGTTCGTGGAAGGGGTAGCCATTTATTTTGAAGTCGGGTTGTTCGTTTAATATCATGTTTGCGAAAATACATTATTACCTGAAAAGTTTTTTGTTTCTTGAATTGCTCAAGGGAATGAGTGTGACCGGACGTTATTTTTTCGGTAAGAAATTCACCATCCAGTACCCGGAACAAAAAACGCCGATCAGCCCACGCTTTCGCGGTCTGCACGCACTGCGCCGCTATGCCAACGGGGAAGAACGCTGTATCGCCTGTAAACTCTGTGAGGCGGTGTGCCCGGCGCTGGCGATAACGATCGAGTCCGAGCAGCGGGAAGATGGAACCCGTCGTACCACGCGTTACGACATTGATTTATTTAAATGCATATATTGTGGATTCTGTGAAGAAGCATGCCCGGTCGACTCAATCGTTGAAACCAATATTTTTGAGTATCACTTCGAAAATCGGGGTGAAAATATTATGACCAAGGAAAAGTTGCTCGAGATTGGCGATCGCTACGAAGCACAACTCGCCGCGGATCGATCAGCCGACGCCCCATATCGCTAAGCGAATAATGATGATAGAAACAGTCATATTTTATGTTTTTGCAGTTGCCACGGTGATCAGCGCCTGCGCGGTGGTTACAGTCAGAAACCCGGTTCACGCGGCTTTATTCCTGGTGCTTACCTTTTTTACCAGTGCGGTTATCTGGATGTTACTGGAGGCTGAATTTCTGGCGATCAGCCTGGTGCTGGTTTATGTCGGCGCGGTGATGGTGTTGTTTATCTTCGTTGTCATGATGCTGGATATCAATGTTGCGCGACTGCGCGAAGGCTTTGTGCGTTACCTGCCACTCGGGCTTGCGGTGGCGGTGATTATGTTGCTATTGATGCTGAGCGTGGTAACCAGCGACGTGTTTGTGCTTGAGGTGGGTTCCGAGCCGCTGCCTAAAGCTGCCGACTATAGTAATACCAAAGCGTTGGGTGCAGTGTTGTACACTGATTATGTATTCGCCTTTGAAATTGCCGCGGTAATTTTGCTGGTTGCGATTATCGCCGCGATTGCATTGACCATGCGTAAGCGCACGCAGACCAAGTACCAGGTTCCCTCCGAACAGATCAAGGTGCGCAAGTCAGATCGATTGCGCGTTGTAAAAATGCCCTCGGTCGAGGAGTGACGATGACTGTTACGCTAAGCCATTACCTGATTCTTGCCGCGATTTTGTTCAGTGTTTCGATCGCCGGCATCGTCATCAACCGCAAGAATATCATTATTTTGCTGATGTCGATCGAGTTGATGCTGTTAGCGGTGAATTTGAATTTTATTGCGTTTTCACATTACCTCAATGATCTGGCCGGTCAGGTTTTCGTGTTTTTCATTCTTACCGTAGCCGCGGCGGAAGCGGCTATTGGCCTTGCGATACTGGTGGTGCTGTTCCGTAACAAGCGCTCGATTAACGTCGATGATATCAGGGAGTTGAAGTGGTGAGTATGGATCTCATATACCTTGCTATTCCCCTGGCATCCTTGCTAGGTGCGGTTATCGCTGGTTTCTTTGGCAGGCAAATCGGGCGCCGCGCTGCGCATTGCGTAACGATTATCGGTGTCGCGGTATCGTTCGCGTTATCACTCATCGTGCTCAAGGATGTTGCTGTGGATGGTGCGGCGATCTACAACAAGTCGATTTATACCTGGATGATTAGTGACGGTATTCGTTTCGAAGTCGGTTTTCTGATCGATGGTTTGACCGCCCTGATGATGGCGGTGGTTACTGCAGTGTCGCTGATGGTGCATATTTATACCATTGGTTACATGCATGATGATCCAGGGTATCAACGCTTTTTCAGCTACATCTCCCTGTTTACCTTTTCCATGTTGATGCTGGTCATGTCGAATAATTTCCTGCAACTGTTCTTCGGTTGGGAAGCGGTTGGACTTATGTCTTACCTGCTGATCGGCTTCTGGTTCAAAAAGGAAACTGCAATTTACGCCAATATGAAAGCGTTCCTGGTCAACCGGGTCGGTGATTTCGGCTTCCTGCTCGGTATTGCTGTGATACTGATGTTTACCGGTTCACTCGATTACTACGAAGTATTCGAACGCGCTGACGTGATGCTATCAGCTACCATGCAGGTTATTCCGGGTATGGACTGGTCGGTGATCACGTTGGCCTGCATCCTGCTGTTCATCGGTGCGATGGGCAAGTCGGCGCAGGTACCGCTGCATATCTGGCTACCTGATTCGATGGAAGGTCCTACGCCAATTTCAGCGTTGATCCATGCGGCGACCATGGTAACCGCGGGTATTTTCATGGTGGCGCGGATGTCGCCGTTATTCGAATTATCGACCACCGCGCTATCGGTAGTCATTGTAATCGGTGCGACCACCGCATTCTTCATGGGCCTGGTCGGCATCGTGCAAAACGATATCAAGCGGGTGGTGGCTTACTCGACCCTGTCACAACTCGGCTACATGACGGTGGCGCTCGGTGCATCGGCTTACTCGGCGGCGATCTTTCATCTTATGACGCACGCATTTTTCAAGGCCCTGCTATTCCTCGCGGCGGGCTCGGTTATCATCGCCATGCACCATGAGCAGGACATCCGCAAGATGGGCGGACTTAAAAAATACATGCCGATCACTTACTGGGTATCACTGGTCGGTTCGTTGGCGCTGATCGGATTTCCGGGGACTTCCGGCTATTTTTCCAAGGATGCGATCCTGATTGCAACCAAAAACACCGATATCTGGGGTGCGGATTACGCTTACCTGGCGGTATTACTCGGCGTATTTGTCACCGCCTTTTATTCGTTCCGTATGTTCTTCCTGGTTTTTCATGGCGAGGAACGTATGGATGAAGATACCCGGTCGCACCTGCACGAAACTCCGCCGGTGGTCTGGGTGCCATTGGTACTGTTGGCAATTCCATCGGCGATTATCGGCTGGTTCACAATCGATACTGTTTTGTTCAGCAGTTACTTTGATCGAGCAATCGTGATTTTCGAAGAGCATGGGGCGATGGCAGCGGTGTCGGAAGCTTTCCATGGGCCTGCCAGTTTCGTATTGCATGGTTTTGCCGGCTTGCCGGTATATCTGGCTGCGGGCGGCGTAATCAGCGCCTGGTTCATCTACCTCAAGAAACCGCAGATAGCGACCGCTATCAAGCAAAGATTCGAGTGGCTCTACCAGCTGCTGGATAACAAGTACTACTTCGATCGATTCAATGAAATTGTATTTGCGACAGGCGCGCGTGGTATCGGTCAGCTGCTATGGCGGCTCGGCGATGCCTTGATGATCGATGGTTTGATCGTCAATGGCAGTGCCCGCCTGGTCAGCTGGTTCTCGGGGGTTGCGCGTTACACGCAAACCGGATATCTGAACCAGTACGCATTCGTGATGATTTCGGGGCTGATCCTGTTACTGGGATGGGCCGTGTTGGGCTAAAGCAGAAGAAGATTAAAGGTAAACGTTGAAATATGTACGCTGACTGGCCATTGCTGAGCCTTGTAGTCTGGACACCGATTTTCGGTGGCATCCTGGTATTGTTTGCCGGCGATAAGGAACCCGCGGGCGCGCGTAAGATCGCGCTGGTGGTATCGATTATCACCTTCCTGCTGACACTACCGCTGTATTTGCAATTCAACACCGACACCCACTTGATGCAGTTCGTCGAGCGAAATGAATGGATTGCTGTGTTTAACATCGAGTATTACCTGGGTATCGACGGCATCTCGATGCCACTGATTCTGCTGACCTCGTTTACTACCGTAATCGTGGTTATCTCGGCCTGGGAAGTCATTCAATACCGGGCGTCGCAATATTTCGCCGCATTTTTGATTATGGAAGGTTTCATGATCGGAACCTTTTCGGCACTTGACTCGATACTGTTTTACATTTTCTTTGAAGCCATGCTGATCCCGATGTTCCTGGTAATCGGTATATGGGGCGGGGTTAACCGAATCTATGCAACCCTCAAGTTCTTCCTCTATACCTTCATCGGCTCGGTGTTGATGCTGGTGGCACTGATTTACATGTACACCCAGATGGGTAGTTTTGCGATTTTCGATTTCCACCATTTAAAGTTAAACCTGACCGAGCAGGTGCTGATTTTCCTCGCCTTCCTGGTGGCTTTCGCGGTCAAGGTGCCGATGTGGCCGGTGCATACCTGGTTACCGGATGCGCACGTCGAAGCTCCCACCGGGGGGTCGGTTATCCTGGCGGCGATCATGTTGAAAATTGGCGGTTACGGCTTTTTACGCTTCAGCCTGCCAATCACCCCGGATGCGAGTGCCGAGCTCGACTGGCTAATCATCACCATGTCACTGACCGCGGTGGTGTACATCGGTTTTGTCGCTCTGGTACAGCGGGACATGAAAAAATTGATCGCCTATTCGTCGATCGCGCATATGGGGTTCGTGACCCTCGGGTTTTTTATCGTGTTTCGTATCATCAATTCCGGTTACGGCGATCAGGGCGCCGCACTTGCGCTCGAAGGCGGCATGGTGCAAATGGTGTCGCATGGTTTCATCTCCGGTGCCATGTTCCTCTGCGTCGGGGTCATGTATGACCGCATGCATAGTCGTCAAATCGCTGATTACGGCGGCGTCGCCAACACGATGCCGGTATTTGCCGCGTTCATGGTGTTTTTTGCGATGGCCAATGCCGGGTTGCCGGGTACTTCGGGTTTCGTCGGTGAGTTCATGGTTATCCTGGCAAGCTTCAAGGCCAGTTTCTGGATCGCGTTTCTGGCTGCACTGACCCTGATTCTCGGCGCTGCCTATACCCTGTGGATGATCAAGCGCGTGATATTCGGTGACGTCGCCAATGACAACGTGGCCGCGCTGACCGATATAAACAGGCGTGAATTCCTCTTTCTGGCATTGCTGGCGCTGGCAGTACTGGGCCTTGGACTATGGCCTGACCCATTGGTTGAAGTCATGCACCCGACTATCGATAACCTGCTCAATCACATTGCGATTTCGAAAATATGACTTCCGAATTCATGCAACCTGACTTGATGCCCGCATTACCGGAGATGGTAATGCTCGCGATGACTTGCCTGGTGCTGGTGGTCGATCTGTTCCTGCCCCAGGAAAAACGCGGTTTTACGCTGCTGTTGTCGGTAGTAACCTTAGGCCTGGCGATCGGCGCGGTAATTGTGGTTGCGCCGGTAAGCACGGTCAGCAGTTTTGGGGGATCTTTTGTACTCGACCAGTTAGCCGTGGTGCTCAAGATAGCCATCTGTGGGATTACAATACTGGTATTCGTCTACTCGCGTGATTACCTGGCTGATCATAATATATATAAGGGCGAATACTATGTGCTCGGGTTGTTTGCCACCCTCGGCATGATGATTATGATTTCCGCGCATTCCTTCCTGCTGGTCTACCTCGGGCTCGAATTATTGTCATTGTCGCTTTACGCAATGATCGCGTTTAATCGCAACTCGTCAAGCGCTGCCGAAGCGGCCATGAAATACTTCGTACTGGGCGCGATGGCATCGGGATTGTTGCTCTATGGCATCTCGATATTCTATGGCATCACTGGAACCGTCGATATCAACCAGGTATCGGCATCGATTAACGCTCAGCTGGATCAGCATCCGGTTGCGCTTGGTTTCGCACTGACTTTTATTGTCGTCGGGCTCTGTTTCAAACTCGGTGCGGTGCCTTTCCACATGTGGTTGCCCGATATTTATCAGGGGTCACCGACCTCGGTAACGCTGTTCATTGGTACCGCGCCCAAGATAGCCGGTTTCGCGATGGCGATTCGCCTGCTCGTCGATGGCCTCGGCGACTTACAGGTCGACTGGTCGCAAATGCTGACCGTGCTCGCGGTTGCTTCGATGGCGCTGGGCAACATTATCGCGATCGCACAGACCAATTTTAAACGTATGCTGGCCTACTCGACGATTTCCCATGTCGGCTTCATCCTGCTGGGTATATTGTCGGCAACCGCAAACGGCTACGCTTCGGCAATGTTTTATACCATCACCTACGCGATCACTGCCTCGGTCGCGTTCGGGGTCCTACTGGTGTTGAACCGCAAGGGCTGCGAGGCCGAGGAGATCAGCGACCTGGGCGGTTTAAACGACAGTAATCCCTGGTACGCGGCCTTGCTCGCAATCGCAATGTTTTCCATGGCCGGGGTACCGCCAACGGTTGGTTTCTATGCCAAACTCAGCGTGTTGCAAGCGGTGATTCAGGTCGAGCTGCTATGGCTGGCCGTGGTTGCGGTGCTGTTTTCGGTGATCGGGTTGTTTTACTATTTGCGCATTATCAAGGTCATGTATTTCGATAAGCCGGCAGCGGAGCAAACCATCACTATCAAAGAAGCACTGGATGTAAAAGTGTTGCTCAGCGCGAACAGCCTGAGTCTGATCCTGCTGGGTGTGTTCCCGTCGTCATTGATGGCCTACTGTATTCTTGCCTTCAGCTAACTAACGACAATTATTCCTTCGAGCGCCCGGTGGCGGGATCGATTGCCGGGCTCCGGTGGGCCATCCCTGGCCCGTCCCGCGGCTATCCCTGCCGTTGGCCTGCATATTGCACCTGTATTCCGGTCCTAACTTGTCCAGCTACGCCTGAACTTGGGTTTCCCTCAATCCATAGCTTAGGCTATGGATTTCAGTCCAACCCGGCGTTCAGCCGCATCTGTCCTTCGTCAATATCCGGGATACAGGTGCAATATACAGGTTAGTCGCCCGTCAAACGATCCCGCCACCGGGCTTCAATGTGTTCGTTGTCCTCGATGGTTTCGACTTCGTGACAAAAAGTATTCGGTACGACGTCACTACTACTTGTATATTGCGCCCAACCTAGCTATTATTCGGCGCCTCTGATGCGGGGTGGAGCAGCTTGGTAGCTCGTCGGGCTCATAACCCGAAGGTCGTAGGTTCAAATCCTGCCCCCGCTACCAACTTTCGTTGGTGAGAGTTAAGAATTATTTAACTGGCTACAAATGGATTTTGGTCCTGCAGCAGTCAGTAGTCAGTTAAAAGGCCCTTATGGGCCTTTTTTATTGGTTTTCCAGAGGGGCAATTCGGTGCGGGACTTGAGTAAGCTTTTCGAGCCGGTGGTCGAGTCGATGGGTTACGAACTTGTCGGTGTTGAATTTCTCGGCGCTGGTGGTCACGGTACCCTGCGTGTTTATATCGATCGCGATGAGGGTGTAAACCTGGATGATTGCGCGGCTATCAGCCATCAGGTCAGCGGTATTCTGGATGTCGAAGAACCGATCAAACAGGTCTATGATCTGGAGGTTTCTTCCCCGGGCATCGATCGGCCATTGTTCAAGCTGGCGGATTTTGAACGTTTTTCCGGTAAGACCGCCCGCATCAAGCTCACGGTAGGGTTGCTGGGGCGTAAGAATTTCAAGGGCCAGTTACAGGGAGTGACTGACTCGAAACTGGTAACAATAGAGGTGGATGGAGAAGTATTTGATCTGCCTTATGCAGATATCGCCAAGGCGAATCTGGTCGGAGATTTTTAAATCGAAAAAGGTCGATTGCCCTGCCTGGCAATCGGACGGCGAACATAATACGAGTAATGACGATGGAAAATAAAGAAATCCTGTTAGTAGCAGATACCGTCTCCAACGAGAAGGGTGTGGACCGTGAAATTATTTTTGAAGCGATCGAAGCTGCCCTCGCGTCTGCAACGCGGAAAAAACATCAGCAGGATATAGAGGTCCGGGTCGATATCGATCGTGACACCGGCGATTACGATACCTATCGTCGCTGGGAAGTTATCGAACCGGGTGAAAACGGTGGTCTCGAAGAACCACTGCGCCAGATTACTCTCGAGGCGGCACAAATTGATGAGCCTGATATCCAGTTCGGTGATTTTGTTGAAGAGCAAATAGATTCGGTTGAATTTGGACGTATCGCGGCGCAGACGGCAAAGCAGGTTATCGTGCAGAAAGTGCGCGAAGCCGAGCGCCGTAAAGTCATCGATGCTTATGCCGATCGTGAAGGTTCGCTGGTCATGGGGCAGGTTAAACGCGTCGAGCGTGGCAACGTCTATGTCGATCTTGGTGACAATGCAGAAGGTTTTATTCCGCGTGAGGAAATGATTCCGCGTGAATCGGTACGCCCTGGTGACCGGGTACGCGGCTATTTGTACAAAATTGTTTCCGAGGTACGTGGACCACAGTTATTCATTAGCCGCACCGCGCCCGAATTCCTGGTTGAATTGTTTAAACTGGAAGTTCCTGAAGTAGGTCAGGATTTAATCGAAATAATTTCTGCCGCGCGTGATCCCGGAATGCGCGCCAAGATTGCGGTAAAGAGTAACGATCCACGCATGGACCCGGTAGGAGCCTGTGTCGGTATGCGGGGTTCACGGGTACAGTCGGTTTCCAATGAACTGGCCGGTGAGCGGGTTGATATCATACTTTGGGATGATAACGCAGCGCAGTTTGCGGTAAATGCGATGTCACCCGCAGAAGTAACTTCGATCGTTATCGATGAAGAAGCCAATGCGATGGACATCGCGGTACCCGAAGACAAGCTTTCCCAGGCGATTGGTCGGGGTGGCCAGAATATCAAACTCGCCAGTCAGTTAACCGGATGGACACTGAACGTCATGGATGAATCGGCGGCAGAAGAGAAGTCGGAAGGAGAATCGCGTCAATTGGTCGAAAATTTTATGTCACAACTCGATGTTGACGAAGAAGTCGCAATTATCCTGGTGCAGGAAGGCTTGACCACGATTGACGAAGTCGCGTACATCCCGGAAACCGAGCTCATCGAAATTGATGAATTCGACGAAGAAATCGTGCAGGAACTGCGCGGTAGAGCACGCGACGCCCTGCTTACCATGGCGATTGCACGAGAAGAAACCGCCGAGGCCGGGGAACCGCAGGATGATTTGCTCAATATGGAATATATGACCGCCGAACTTGCGCAAAAACTTTCACGGTTAGGAATTTGTACCATGGAAGATCTCGCCGAGCAATCTACCGATGAGCTGGTAGAAGTCGAAGGTATCGATACCGAGTTCGCGGGTAAATTGATCATGAAAGCCCGCGAACCCTGGTTTGCCGAGGCAGAAGCAGAATAGGTTTGTAAGGCGGCTTCGGAAAAATATAGAGCGAGTAGACAGATAATCATGGCATATATAACAGCTAAACAACTTTCAGACGTAATCGGCGTCGGCATCGACAAATTACTGGATCAGCTTAATGCTGCCGGGGTCGAGGTCAAAAGTGCGGACGATCCTATTTCCGACGAAGACAAGATGAAGTTGCTGGAGTCGCTGCGTAGCAGCCATGGTAAGGAAGACGCCGAGGGGCCGAAGAAAATAACGCTGCGCCGCAAGAGTAAAAGTGAGCTCAGGGTTGCCGGTACTTCGGGGCGTAACGCAACCACCAAGACCATTAATGTAGAAGTCCGCAAAAAACGCACCTATGTCCGTCGTGCCGATGTCGAAGCTGAAGAAGAAAGGCTAGAGCAAGAAGCTGAAACCGAAGTCGAAGAGCAGAACAAGGCTCTGCAGGAACAGGCAGATGAAGAGGCCAGGCAGGTTGAGGTGGCGGCCCAGGAGCAGGCCGAGGCTGTCAAGCTAGCCCAGGAAGAGGCGGTTCGTGCCGAGGCTGAAAAGAAAGCCTACGCAAAGAGCCTGCAGGAAGTAGAAGCCGCACAAAAGGCGATAGAGCAGCAGCGTGCCGAGGCCGAAGCGGCCGAAGCGGCAGAGCAGGCCGCACGTGCTGCTCTTGAGAATGCGGCCACGGCGAGTGCGGCAGCTGCGACTACCGACAAGCCCGGCAAACATGGCAAACATGATGACAAGGGCACGCGTTACGGACGCAAGGAATTGCATGTCAAGGAGTCAGCGCACCAGCCGAATCGAAAGCAAAAATTCAAGAAGGGGCAAAGACAGGTACACGATATTAAAAACCTGCACGGTTTTGAAAAACCAACTGCTCCCGTGGTACGGAATGTAGAAATTCCCGAAGCGATTACAGTAGCTGAGCTAGCTCAACGTGTAGCGATCAAGGCCGGTGACGTAATCAAGGTGTTGATGCAAATGGGCACCATGGCGACGATTAACGAAGTGCTCGACCATGATACCGCGACCCTGGTGGTCGAAGAACTCGGGCACAATATCGTCACCGCAGTCAGCGAAGATGACTTCGAAAAAGAATTACTGCTTGGTGCCGAGCAGGAAGGCGAAGACAAAGTAAGTCGTCCCCCAGTAGTTACCATCATGGGGCATGTTGATCATGGTAAGACATCGCTACTGGATTACATTCGTAAATCACGAGTTACCGCTGGTGAAGCGGGTGGTATTACCCAGCATATCGGCGCATACCATGTGGAGACTGACAAGGGTGTCGTTACTTTCCTCGATACCCCGGGCCACGCTGCGTTCTCGGCGATGCGTGCCCGTGGTGCCCAGGCAACCGATATAGTCGTGCTGGTAGTCGCCGCTGACGATGGTGTGATGCCGCAAACCAGGGAAGCGGTTGAACATGCACGAGCAGCCGGTGTGCCGGTAGTAATAGCGGTGAACAAGATTGATAAAGAGAATGCCGATCCCGACAGGGTGAAAAATGAGCTCGCCGTGCTTGAAATTATCCCGGAAGAGTGGGGTGGTGAGAATATTTTCGTCAATGTTTCTGCAATTACCGGCGAAGGGATAGATGGTTTACTTGACGCTATCCTGCTACAGGCCGAAATCCTCGAGCTCGAAACCGTTGATACGGGAAATGCGAGGGGTATCGTGGTTGAAGCTACCCTCGATAAGGGCCGTGGACCAGTAGCGACCGTATTGGTGCAATCTGGTTTATTACAGCAGGGACAGTTACTGCTCGCCGGGACCCAGTTTGGTCGTGTACGCGCCATGTACGACGAGTCGTCTAACAGCATCAAGTCTGCCGGGCCTTCGATGCCTGCGGTGGTGCTTGGCCTGTCGGGAGTACCGAACGCCGGCGACGAAGTGTTTGTGGTCGAAAATGAGCGCAAAGCGAAAGAATTTGCCGAGACCCGGGAAGCCAGAATTCGGGAAAGCAAACTTGCCGATCAGCAAAAAGCTAAGCTGCTGGGTATGTTCGATGCGATGGCAGAGGGTGAGGTCGCAGAAATCAAAGTGCTGGTCAAGTCAGATGTTCAGGGTAGCTCGGAAGCCATTCGCGAATCACTGGAAAAGCTTTCTACCGAAGAAGTGCGTGCCAAGCTGATTTCAAGCGGGGTCGGTGGTATCAATGAGTCTGATATAAATCTGGCGGCTGCGTCAGATGCAATGGTTATCGGATTTAACGTGCGTGCGGACGCAGCCGCGAAACGAATTGCCGGAGATTATGGCATCGAAATTCGTTATTACAGCGTAATATACGACATTATCGACGATGTCAAAGCGGTAATGTCGGGTATGTTGGCGCCGGAATCACAGGAAAAGATTATTGGTCTGGCCGAGGTCAAAGACGTGTTCCGCTCGCCCAAGTTCGGCGATGTTGCCGGCTCGATAGTGATCGAGGGTGTAGTGCGTAAGGGTCAGCCGATTCGTGTTCTACGCGATAGCGTGGTTATCTATGAAGGTGAACTCGAGTCACTGCGTCGTTTCAAGGATGCAGTTGAGGAAGTCCGCATGGGTACCGAATGTGGTATCGCCGTGAAGAACTACAATGACGTAAAGCCGGGCGATCAAATCGAAGTGTTCGAACGCATCGAAGTGGCGCGCAGTCTCGACTGAGCAAGCCGGGATGCCGAAAGAATATCCGCGCAGCGACCGGCTTGCATCGAAGATCCAACGCGAACTCGCCAGCCTGATCCAGAGCGGTCTGAAGGACCCACGCCTGACCATGCTGAGCATACTAGAAGTTCAGGTGAGTAAGGATCTGTCACATGCTCGAGTCTTTTTCAGTGTGTTGAACGCGGCCGATGCGACTGATTGCCTGCAGGCTTTAAATCGGGCCAGCGGTTTCCTGCAACGCGAGATTGGCAAGAGTCTCAAAACCCGGGTTACACCTAAACTCAGTTTTGTCTACGACGATACCGATATTCGCGGGCGCGAATTATCTGACTTGATCGATTCCGCGGTTGCCAAAGACAAAGTCAAAGCCAGTCAGTAATGGGCAGGCGGGGCAAATCCAGGAGCTATCGTGATGTCGACGGTATTCTGATTCTCGATAAACCCATTGGTTGCAGCTCAAATCAGGCCTTGCAGCAGGTGCGTAAACTTTACCGTGCTCGCAAGGCGGGTCATTGCGGTAGCCTGGATCCCCTGGCGACCGGAATCCTGCCCGTTTGCCTGGGTGAGGCCACCAAGTTTTCCAGTTACTTGCTCGGCGCCAACAAGACCTATCGCGCCACCTGTCGGCTCGGCGAGACCACCACTACCGGTGATGCGGAAGGCGAGGTTGTCGAGCGCAGACCGGTAACGGTCGATGCAAAACAGGTCGAGCGGAGTCTGACGCAGTTTGTCGGTGAGATCGAACAGATCCCCCCGATGTACTCTGCGCTCAAACATCAGGGTAAGCGTCTCTATCAACTGGCACGTGAAGGCAGACAGGTCGAGCGCAAAGCGCGTCGTGTGACAATATATCAGTTGGTATTGTTATCTTGCTCAGGTGATAGCCTGTCGTTTGAAGTGACCTGTTCGAAAGGCACTTACATCAGGACTCTGGCCGAAGATATCGGGGCGGTCCTCGGATGTGGAGCACATCTTACAGCGTTGCGTCGCTCGGCAGTCGACTCCTTTGTGGAACAGGATGGGGTTAGCATCGAGCAGTTACAAGTACTGGAACAACAGGACAGGGATCAGCTTGATGCCCTTTTGTTACCGGTTACAAGGGCTGTAATGCAGTTCCCCGAGTTAGTGCTGGATGCTTCAAGCAGTCTCATGATATCCCAGGGGAAGCGGATTCAACTGGGCATATCCGAACTGGCCGGGCTACGTCAACTGGTGACCACTGAAGGTCGTTTCATGGGGCTTGGGGAGATCGCTCAGGATGGCGAGTTGGCGGCAAAAAGATTAATGAATACAGCGAGATAGAGCTGAATAGCGAGGTGTCAGCCATTTACCCGGATTATTCCTCTGAAAGTCCTTGTTACCACCTGCTCAGATAGGTAGAATACCAGCCTTTTTCGGGCCTACAGAGGTTTAATCAATGTCAATGTCAGCTGAGCAGAAGGCTGCAATTATCGGTGACTACCAGCAGGATAAGGGTGACACCGGGTCACCCGAGGTGCAGGTTGCACTGTTGTCGCACCAGATCAGTCATTTGACTGAGCACTTTAAAAAACACATTCATGATCATCATTCGCGTCGCGGATTGTTAAAGATGGTCAACCAGCGTCGCAATTTACTGGATTATCTGAAATCCAGGAATCAGCAGCGTTATAAAGATTTGATAGCAAAGCTCGGATTGCGTCGTTAACAGGTGAGAAAATAGTGAATCCAATTAAAAAGACATTTCAGTACGGTGACCATGAAGTTACCCTGGAAACCGGAGAAATAGCACGCCAGGCTGGCGGTGCTGTACTTGTAACCATGGCCGACACGGTGGTAATGGTTACCGTGGTCGGTTCCAGGACCGCGGATCCGGGAAGAGGCTTCTTCCCGTTAACCGTCGATTACCAGGAAAAGACTTACGCCGCCGGAAGAATTCCGGGCGGGTTCTTTAAACGTGAAGGCCGACCCAGCGAGAAAGAAACGCTGACCTGTCGCCTGATCGACCGACCCATTCGTCCGCTTTTCCCCAAGGGCTTCATGAATGAAGTACAGGTAGTGGCGAATGTGGTTTCCAGCAATCCCGAAATTGATGCCGATATCCTGGCGCTGCTCGGTACTTCAGCCGCAATTGCGATATCCGGAATTCCATTTAACGGTCCCATCGGTGCTGCTCGCGTCGGTTACGTGGATGGTGAATATGTGCTCAATCCAAGCGCCAGCCAACTGCTCGAATCGGATCTGAACCTGGTGGTCGCGGGTACCCGCAACGCCGTGTTAATGGTTGAGTCGGAAGCCAATTGTCTGTCCGAATCAGTAATGCTGGGTTCAGTGGTATTTGGTCACGAGCAAATGCAGGACGCGATCCAGGCGATCGAAGAACTGGCTGCCGAAACACAGGTCGAAACCTGGGAATGGCAAGCTCCCGAAACCAATGAAGCGCTGGCGCAGCAGGTGGGTGAGCAGGGCGAGTCAGCGATTACGCAAGCCTATGCGATTGCTGACAAGATGGACCGTCAAAACAAGCTTGGTCAAATTCGCACAGATATCGTCGCAGCCCTGGTTAGCGGCGCCGAGGATTCTCCCGGTGAAGGCGACGTGCGCGGCGCCATTGGCAAGCTCGAAAAGTCTCTGGTACGTGGACGCATCATCGAGGGTGAGCCGCGTATCGATGGACGCGACACATCGACCGTACGGCCGATCAGGATACGCACCGGCGTATTACCTCGCACCCACGGTTCAGCGCTGTTTACACGTGGCGAGACCCAGGCCCTGGTGGTAACGACCCTCGGTACCGGTCGCGACGCGCAGCTTATCGATGCAATCGAAGGCACGTACAAAGAAAATTTCATGATGCACTACAATTTCCCACCATCGAGTGTCGGTGAAACCGGACGGGTTGGTACTCCCAAGCGTCGTGAAATTGGACATGGCCGCCTTGCCAAACGTGGTGTACTGGCAGTAATGCCGCAGCTCGACGATTTTCCTTATGTTATTCGGGTTGTATCGGAGATTACCGAATCAAACGGTTCCTCTTCGATGGCCAGTGTCTGTGGCGCCAGTCTTGCGCTGATGGATGCGGGTGTACCTTTAAAGGCACCGGTTGCGGGGATCGCAATGGGCTTGATCAAAGAAGGCGACGAATTCGCAGTATTATCCGATATTCTCGGTGATGAGGATCATCTGGGCGATATGGATTTCAAAGTTGCCGGGACCACCGAAGGTATCACCGCACTACAGATGGATATTAAGATCGATGGAATTACTACCGAGATAATGCAACAGGCACTGGATCAGGCTAAAGACGGGCGCATCCATATTCTTGGTGAAATGGCGAAGGTAATAAGCGAAGGCCGTGCTGAAATGTCCGAGTACGCGCCACGTTTGATCACTTTCAAAATCAATCCTGAAAAGATTCGCGATGTGATCGGCAAGGGTGGCGCAACTATTCGTTCGATTACCGAGGAAACCGGCGCCACTATCGAAGTCGATGATGATGGCATGGTGAAAATTGCATCGGTAGAAAAAGCCGCGGGCGAAGAAGCCAGACGCCGGGTCGAGCAGGTCACCGCCGACGTTGAAGTAGGCGTGATTTACGAGGGCAAGGTTGCCAAGATCATGGATTTCGGCGCTTTCGTCAACATTCTGCCCGGTAAAGATGGCCTGGTACATATTTCTCAGATATCAGATGAACGAGTCGAGAATGTGACCGATAAGCTGTCGGAAGGCGATGTCGTCAAGGTAAAGGTGCTTGAGGTAGATCGTCAGGGTCGTATTCGCCTGAGCATGAAGGCGGTGGCCGAGGACGAAGCTGCTACGGCTTAGTCCAGCGTCACCATCAACAGTTGAAAGAGGGGGAACATGGTTTCCCCTTTTTTATGTCTGCCGGAAACTCGCCGGGTTACAGTAGCTTGAAGATCGTGCCGCAGTAGGGACATCTGGCTTCGCCACCGTTTTCCTCTACCGGGATATAAACCCGTGGATGTGAATCCCACAGGCTGGAGTCGGATGTCGGGCAGTGAATTGGCAGATCGTTGAGTTTGACTTCAACTGCGGTTTTCGCATTTGGCGTGGAATACGCTTGCTGGTCGGATGCCGTGTTGGGATTAACCATTAGTTCTCTACTTTATGTAAGTTAGAAGGTCGAGATATTTCTCGTTGCGCCCGTGCACCAGGTCGAAGTAATCGGATTGTAGGCGCTCGGTAATCGGTCCTCGAGAACCACTGCCAACAGGGCGATTATCAAGTTCCGCAATGGGTGTAACCTCGGCCGCGGTGCCAGTAAAAAAAGCTTCGTCGGCAATGTATATTTCATCCCGGGTAAAACGTCGCTCGACTATTTCCAGGCCACTGTCTGCAGCCAGTTTGAAGATTGTCTTACGCGTGATTCCATTGAGCGCCGTGGTTGTCTCGGGTGTATATATCACGTCATCCTTGATCACGAAAATATTCTCCCCGCTACCTTCCGCGACATAGCCTTCCGGATCCAGCAACAAGGCTTCATCATAGCCATCCTTGAGTGCTTCACCGAGTGCTACCATCGAATTGATGTACTGGCCGTTAGCCTTGGCTTTGGTCAGCGAAATATTGGGATGATGTCGTGTATAGGAAGAAGTTTTGATGCGAATACCTTTCTCGAGTCCTTCCTGGCCGAGATAAGAACCCCACTCCCAGGCCGCGACAATACAATGTACGCTGAGATTGTCGGCGCGTAAGCCCATACCTTCCGAGCCGTAAAAGCACATGGGGCGGATGTAGGCGCTGTCCAGATTGTTATCACGCACCGCGGTAACCTGGGCATCCATCAACTGGGTCTTGTCGAAGCTTATTGGCATACCTAGTACCTTGCAGGAATCCAGTAAACGTCTGGTGTGGGCTTCCAGTGCGAATATCGCGGTACCCTGATCGGCGTGGTATGCACGCACACCTTCGAAACAGCCCATGCCGTAGTGCAGAGTATGCGTTAGTACATGTGTGGTCGCCTCCCGCCAGGGTACCATTTCACCGTCATACCAGATAAAACCATCGCGATCGGACATCGACATTTCTAATTCTCCAGGCCAAAACAATCGTTCCAGCAATTTACAACAAGTTCTACGTGTTCGGTAATCTCTGCGGCATTAACTTCAGCGGACTGATTTTGCAGCACGGATTCGTGTAGCAACCGATGATAGTTTTGATATATTTCAACCAGTTGCGACTGCGAACCGGTAATCAGGTTTAACCGAAATAACTCGTTTAGCAGACTAATATTATCAGAATATAAATGCTCCGAGCCAATCTTATTTGCGTGGGCGAGAACCCAGTACTGTACCAGAAACTCGATATCAACCATGCCGCCCCGTGATTGCTTCAAATCCTTGCGCTCGCCCTCGGGTGGTCGTTTGGCCTGGTATATTCGTTCACGCATTTCGACGATCTCTTTACGCATTTGCTGTTCATCTCGAGGAATCATCAGTGCCTGTTCGCGGATATCGTCAAACTCTCGTTGTAGCGAGGGATTGCCAACAACCAGGCGGGCTCTGACCAGCGCCTGGTGTTCCCAGGTCCAGGCTTTTTCCAGCTGGTAGCGCAGGTAAGCCTGGGTTGATGAAACCAGCAAGCCTGATGATCCCTCGGGCCGTAACCTTGAGTCGATTTCGTAGAGTTTGCCTGAAGCGGTCAGCACGCTGGTCATGGAAATTATTTTTTGTGCCAGGCGAGCGAAGTAAACCGAGTTTTCGATGCACTTATCTCCGCTGGTATGTTGATCTTCACCGCAGGAGTCGTGCAGGAAAATGATATCGAGGTCGGACTGGTAATGCATTTCCAGGCCACCCAGTTTGCCGTAACCGATGACCGCAAAATTAGCCTCCCGTCGGATCGTTTCCTCAACACATTCGGGAATGCCATATTGTTTTTGCAATGCCTTGCTAGCCAGGCGATATACTGCCTCCAAAACCACTTCAGCGAGGTCGCAAAGATAGTGGCTGACCTGGCGGGCGTCGATTTCATGGGCCAGTTCAGCACTGGCAATTTCCAGAGTTTGTTCGCGTTTGAACAAACGCAGACTATCCAGTTCGAGCTCGGTGTCGCCTTCAATATTAGCCAGCTGCTGCTGTAAGCGCTGGTGCAGAGTTGATTTGTCGAAGCGCTGTTCGTCACCGCCATGAATCAGATTTTCGAGTAACATTGGATACTGTGAAACTTCCGCGGCGATCCACTCACTCTTGCCGAACAGCGAAGCCAGTTTTTCCAGTAACCGCTGATTTTGATATAGCAGTTCAAAGTAAACACTACGTCCCGCGATCGCGGAAAACAAGCGCATGAACCGATCGAACAAGCGGCCCGGATGATTACTGTTGCGAATAGTTTCGAGCAGTCGTGGCAGCAATGTAGTGAAGCGTTGTTTGGCCCGGGCTGACATGTAGCTCCAGGACTTCGATTGTAGAAACTGGTTCAGTGACTGGTTAATTTCCCGTGTATCGTCCAGGTCGACTTTATCGATAAACTCCCATTGCCTGTCAGCGTCGATCGATTCGTCAAAACTATCGTCGATAACCAGTTCAGGTTTGCTCTCAACCTCCTGTTTGAACAGGTCATTAAAACACAGGCTAACCTGATCGCGATGCAGTTGCAGTTGTGCGACCAGCGCGTCCCAGTCGGTAAAGCCCATGGTCGCGGCTATGCGCATTTGCTGAGTAGTATTTTCGGGTAAGTCGTGAGTTTGCTGGTCGTCAAACATCTGTATGCGATTTTCAAGCTGGCGTAGGAAACAGTAAGCCGCGCGTAGTTTTTGTAGCGTCACGCTATCGACGATCTTGTGTTGTTCGAGGGCATCAAAGCAGTCGAAAATACCCGTGCGTTGCAATTGATGATTACGTCCGCCTTTCAGAATTTGAAATGCCTGTACGAAGAACTCGATCTCGCGAATGCCGCCCTGGCCAACTTTTATATTCACCCGCATTTTTTTTGATCTCGCCTGTGAATCAATTTTTCCCTTAAGCGTGGCGAGTCCGTCGAACACGCGGTAATCGTGGTATTTACGATATACGAAAGGTCTTAACAACGATTCAAGACTGTCACGGCTGGCCTTACTACCGGTTATAACGCGCGCCTTGACCATCGCGTACTGTTCCCACTCCCGCCCGTGCAGCTGGTAGTAGTGCTCGAGTGCGTTATGACTGAGCGTTACCGGCCCGGAATCTCCCCACGGTCGTAGGCGCAGGTCGACCCGGTAAACGAAACCATCGGCAGTGGTATCGCTCAACACCTGGTTAAGCAATCGCACCAGCCGGCTGAAATACTCCTGATAACTTAATTGGCCGTAACCCGAAAGTTCACCGTCGGCTTCGTAACAGCAGATAAGATCTATATCGGAAGAAAAATTAAGTTCGCGTCCCCCCAGTTTGCCCATGGCGATAATATTCAGCTCCATCGCGTCTGCGTTACTCTCCAGCGGTTGGCCATGCTTTGCAGATAACTGTTGCTGGCAGGCCTTTAGTGCCGTAATGATTAGCTGGTCGGCGAGATCGCTAAGTTGTTGCAGGGTTGTCCTGACCGGGCTTGCGGCCGCCACATCGAGATAAATTATCTCCACCAGTTTTTGATGGCGATACAGCCGGAGTTGTTGCCTGACATGATCGAGATCAATCTTTTTGTCGGTGACAACTTCAATAATTTCCGGGTCAAGGGTGAATTTTTTAAGTTCAGTCAGCGAATCAATCAATTCTGGTGCACGCTGCAGTTGCTGCAGGGCATAAGGGCTTGCGATCGCGAGGCGTTCGATTTTTTCAATTACGCTAACCGAGGCCTGTTTTGCTTCCAGGTAATCGGCGACCTGCCGCCACTGAAAACGATTTTCTGCCAACAAGACTTGACTATCAGGAACTGCATTCATAGGTGGTGTTTAATGCAAATGAGAACTGTTATTATTTACGTTTATGATTTTATTCATTAAAATCCGCGTTGCTGTTGTGAACCCGCATAATCTCCAAGCATGACAAGTTTAGCGCCGAAACGAGTTTGCAAACTAATTTATTTAGCCCGATTGCGGTAAATATTTAATCACCGACTTAACAGCTACGTGTCATCCTTAAGAATTTTTGAGTAGCCAGCATTTGAATCCAATTACCACCAGCTATCCCTATCCTTATCTGCAACGTTTATGGAGGCCCGGGATATTTCTGGTTGCGCTTCTGGTCAGCCTGCCAATTTTCACTATCGCGAGCTTTATTTTACAGCCTGCCAACGAGGTCTGGCAGCATTTACTCGATACGGTGCTCAGTGAGTATCTGCTGAATTCAGCACTACTCATGTTAGGAGTCGGCATTGGCACGCTGGTCATTGGTGTTGGTTGCGCCTGGTTAACCAGCGTCTGCATTTTTCCGGGCAAGAGACTGTTCGCCTGGGCCTTGCTGCTGCCACTCGCCTTTCCAGGATACATTATCGCCTATACCTATACCGGGATGCTCGATTTTGCAGGGCCGGTACAAACCTGGATCAGGGAGGTAACCGGTTGGGGATACCAGGATTATTTTTTTCCCGAAGTGCGCTCGCTAGGGGGTGCAGTTACGATGTTTTCGCTGGTTCTCTATCCATATGTCTACCTGCTGTCACGGGCTGCATTTCTCGAACAATCGGTATGCGTGCTCGAGGTAAGTCGAACCCTGGGATGCTCTGTCTGGTCGAGTTTTTACCGGGTCGCGCTGCCACTGGCGCGTCCTGCTATCGTGGCGGGATTATCGCTGGCTTTGATGGAGACCCTGGCTGATTATGGTATGGTTTCCTATTTCGGGCTGGGGGTGTTCACAACCGGAATATTTCGTACCTGGTTTGGCCTGGGGGATGGCGCCGCCGCCGCCAAGCTTGCCGCGATTCTTTTATTATTTGTCTTTGTACTGGTTATTATCGAACGCTGGTCGCGCAAACGGGCGCAGTACCACCATACTTCCAATCGCTATAGTTCTTTGCCGCAATATCAGCTCCACGGCTATCGTTCCTGGCTCGCGTTTTGCGCCTGTTTCATTCCACTGTTGCTTGGGTTTTTACTGCCGGCCTGCCAGCTCGCCATATGGGGGTTTGAGACCTACGAGTACATGCTCGATGAATCGTTTGTACGACTGACGATGCATTCCGTCATGCTGGCATTAAGCGCGGCGATGCTGGCAGTGGTGTTGGCGCTGTTCCTGGCTTACGGTAAACGTCTCTATCGCAGCAACATGGTGACGGCATCTATCCGTGTGGTCGCCACCGGTTACGCAATTCCCGGTACCGTGGTCGCGGTAGGCGTCATCATTCCATTCGCCTGGATTGATAATAACCTCGATAACTTGATGCGTGAACATTACGATATTTCGACCGGGTTGCTGTTGAGTGGTAGCTTGTTTGCGGTGATGTTTGCTTATATGGTTCGTTTTCTCGCGATTTCGATTCAATCGGTTGAATCAGGCCTGGGTAAGATCAAACCCTCGATGGATGATGCCGCACGCTCCTTGTCTTCTACTCCGGTAGAAATTTTAACGCGAGTGCATCTGCCATTGATGAAAGGCACGGTCCTGACCGCATTCCTGATCGTATTTGTCGATGTTATGAAAGAATTACCCGCGACCCTGATTTTGCGCCCGTTTAACTTCAACACCCTCGCGGTGCGAGCGTTTGAACTCGCGGGCGACGAACGTCTCGCAGACTCGTCTACCGCGGCCTTGATGATAGTGGTGGTGGGCCTGGTACCTGTTATCCTGTTAAGCCATAGTATTGCTGCTTCGAGAGCGGGTTCATGACATCACAACTGGACGTCGAAAAACTGGATGCAGGCTATGACGATCTTCAAGTTATAAACCAGGTCAGTTTCTCGCTGCGACCTGGCCAGATTGGTTGCATGTTGGGACCCAGTGGGTGCGGCAAAACCACCGTGTTACGTGCTATTGCAGGTTTTGAGCCTGCCTGGAACGGGCGCATCCTGATAGATGGCATCGAGGTCAGCTCACGAAAAATCAATCTTCCCCCTGAACGGCGCAATATAGGTATGGTATTCCAGGATTTCGCCTTGTTCCCGCATTTGCGGGTGGAAGACAACATCCGCTTTGGTTTAAAAGGCTGGAGCAAACAGCAGCAGCAATCACGAACGCAGGAAATGCTAGCAATAGTCGGCATGCCCGCCTATGCCAGGGCCTACCCGCACCAACTCTCAGGTGGTCAGCAACAGCGCATCGCGCTAGCCCGGGCGCTGGCTCCAGGTCCGGGAATCCTGTTACTGGATGAGCCATTCTCCAATATGGATGTGGAATTGCGGGAACAATTGGCGCGCGAAATCAGAAATATACTGAAGCAGGAAAATAACACGGCGATTCTGGTAACCCACGATCAAAACGAAGCTTTTGCAATGGCCGACCAGATCTGCGTAATGAATGAGGGCAGCATCCAGCAGCAGGATAGCGGTTACCATCTTTACCATCGACCGGCAAATCGATTCGTGGCGGATTTTATCGGGCAGGGCGTTATTATTCCGGCCCTGGTGGAAAGCTCGACAACGGTGAAAACTGATCTGGGACTCATTCGAAGTGAACACAGAATTGAAGCCGCAACGGGTACAATGGTTGATGTTCTGATTCGTCCCGATGATGTAGTTCACGATGATGAATCGACTGAATCCGCTATCGTCGTCGAAAAAGCTTTTCGCGGAGCCGAATTTTTATATTATTTGCGCCTGGATAGCGGAATAGAGGTTATGTGCCTTGCACCCAGCCACCATAACCATAAAATTAACGAACGCATCGGGATCCGACTCCATGTTGACCACGTGGTCACGTTTTCCCGCAATCAAGAGCAAAGTTAGATCTCGGGTTTAAATGATTAGTAAAATACTTGTTACGCTGGCGGTCATCATGATTTGCATGTGGATGTTATCGTCGCGTGGGAAACCGGAACTCAGGAAAATCCCCAATCCTGCTGATGAACGCAGGAAAAAGCATATGCGTAACGGCGCTATTGCATTCATGATCATTATGGCAATCACGGCCGGAGTCATGATATATCTCGAGGTCGATAAGCGCAGCGCAATCGTAACCGTACATGTGATTAACACGCAGTCAGGCGCACAAAAGTCATATCGGGTGATGAAAAACGACATTCACGGAGACGGTTTTACCACGCTGGATGGATTACAGGTATTTGTTGCTGGTATCGAGCGAATCGAAATCGAAACCAGGTAGGCCCGGTCGCAGGGTTACAACCGACTCTTGATCGCTTCCATGACCAACTCGAGATCAGAAGCGGGCACGCTGACCAACAAGCCCTCATCACGATAGAATCCGATCAGGGGAGCAGTTTGCTCCTTGTAAACCTGCAGTCGATTTTCGATTGCTTCTTCAGTTTCATCATCACGCTGCACGATTTCACTACCACAGACATCGCACACCCCTTCGACCCGCGGTGGTTTCGATTTAACATTGTAAATCTCGCCGCAGTTAGTGCAGGTACGCCGCGTGGTCAGTCGGTCGATAATCATCTCGCGCGGTATGTCGAGTTCCAGCGCGCAGTTGAGTTTTTCTCCCAGTTTAGCAAGTAGCGCCTTGAGTGCTTCTGCCTGGGGTATGGTGCGTGGGAAGCCATCGAGCAGATATCCTTGCTGGCAGTCTTCCTCCTGCAAGCGCTCTTCCATGATACCCATGATGAGTTCGTCGGTAACCAGATCACCAGCCTTCATCGCGGCCTCTGCCTGTTTGCCAAGTACGGTTCCCGTGGCGACCGCGGCACGTAAAATATCGCCGGTCGATATCTGTACCGATCCGTCGTGTTGCATCAAGGCTTTGGCAATTGTTCCCTTTCCGGCTCCGGGCGGTCCTAACAGGATGATTTTCATGTTTTCCCCTCGATGGTTCTGACAATTATCGCTTCATTTTCCGCATTTATGCGCTGATGGCAATATCTCAATTTCAATACGGTGGACTATCCCTGTACTCCAGTCAGCGTCACCGTGATGTTACGCCGATGGCCGTGATAGCGATGTTCCCATAGAAACAAGCCCTGCCAGGTGCCAAGCGCGAGTCTCCCGGCGCGAATCGGAATGGTAATTTCGGACTGGGTCAGGACCGAGCGAATATGGGCGGCCATGTCGTCGGGTCCCTCCTGGTCATGGAGGTATGCGGGGTCGCCGTCGACAACCAGCCTGGCTATATAGTTTTCGAGGTCACGGCGCACGTTACTGTCCGCGTTTTCAGTGATAATCAGCGACGCGCTGGTGTGATGTACAAACACGTGGCAAAGTCCTTGCTCGATACTCGAATCTCGCAGTAACTGCTCAATCTCACCGGTGATGTTGATCGTCGCCCGACCCTCGGTCTGCAACGTGATCGTCTGTTGCTCAATCATGCGCCGATTCTATCACCCGAATCCAATTCAAAACACACAGAACCTCAAACCCACGCCTTCATAGCTAGCCAGTTTGACTCAAGGCTTCGAGGGGGTCAGGGCAAAAATCTCGTTGCTATCGAACCAACAAGAATGGTTGGCGAAATTTTTAGTCCGACCCTGACTTTCCCAGGCCTGAACCCCCGGGGTCAGACCACGTTTTCGCCAGGCTTTCCAATCCTGGCTCCACAAGTACCGAAAATCGTGCTCTGACCTCCTCGAAGCCGTTACGGATTGTCAGATGGAGGCGAGTTTGGCCGGTTTCTGTTTGAGTTGTCCGGGATCGAGAATGGTCGCGGACTGATAATTATCGCTGGTGTCAGGATAGTCGAGGGTAAAGTGCAGGCCGCGACTCTCCTTGCGCGCCAGCGCCGAGCGGATTATTAGTTCCGCGACCACTACAAGATTACGCAATTCCAGTAAATCAGGGGATACCTTGTAGTTACCGTAGTATTCGTTTATCTCGCTTTTCAGCAACTCTGTGCGATGCAGGGCGCGTTCGAGGCGCTTGTTAGTGCGCACAATGCCGACGTAGTCCCACATGAAGCGTCGTAGTTCATCCCAGTTGTGAGCTACTACTATATCTTCGTCGGAATCTGTAACCTGGGATTCGTCCCAGCGCTCCAGTAACGGCAAGGTTTCTGCGGTATCGATCTCGGTGGCGATCTTATCCGCCGCGGCCTGTGCAAACACCAGGCACTCGAGCAGTGAATTGCTCGCCATGCGATTGGCGCCGTGCAAGCCCGTGTAAGCCACTTCGCCCACTGCGTACAGGTTTTCAAGATCGGTACGACCATCGATATCGACCATCACTCCCCCACAGGTGTAATGGGCCGCGGGAACCACCGGGATCGGTTGCCTGGTGATATCGATATCATACTCCAGGCAACGGCGATAAATGGTCGGGAAATGTGACTTTATAAAGGCGCTGCTTTTATAACTGATGTCGAGGTACACGCAGTCACTTCCGAGGCGCTTCATTTCATGGTCGATTGCACGCGCGACGATATCACGCGGGGCGAGTTCTGTGCGTTCATCGAAACGTTGCATAAACCGTTCCCCGTCCGGCAGCAGTAATTTGCCGCCTTCGCCCCGAATCGCCTCGGTGATAAGGAAAGACTTTGCCTCGGGGTGATAGAGGCAGGTCGGGTGAAACTGGATGAATTCCATGTTTGCTACGCGACAACCGGCGCGCCATGCCATCGCAATGCCATCGCCAGTAGAACCATCCGGATTGCTGGTGTACAAATAAACCTTGGCGGCGCCACCGGTGGCGAGAATTATTTTACGCCCCTTGAACACGTCGACATGTTGATCCTGTCGGTTCAGTGCGTACAGGCCAACGCATTTTTGTTGCTGGTGTATCAGGTCGATTGCAATATGATGGTTAAAAACGCGGATATTATCCCGTTCCAGTACGTGTGCTTGCAGGGTTTCCTGCAAGGCTCTACCGGTAGCGTCAGCGGCATGTACGACCCGGCGCCGGCTATGCCCGCCTTCGCGCGTCAAATGAAAGCCGCTGTCGCTTATTTCCTGGCGATCACGGGTAAATGGCATACCCAGATCCGCCAGCCACTCGATACTTTGCTTGCCGGCGCCAGCGCAAAATCTGACTATCGATTCATCACAGAGACCGGCGCCAGCCTCGATAGTGTCGACGGTGTGCTGATCGATACTGTCTTCAGGCTCGAGCACGGCAGAAATCCCGCCTTGTGCCCAGTAACTTGAAGGCTGTTCACTCGGCATCTTGGCCAGCACCGCGACCTTGAGCGTTGCCGGCAAGTGCAAGGCTGCGGAGAGACCCGCGGCGCCGGATCCGATGATAATAACGTCAAATTTGAAGTGCGTACTCATGTCTACTCGAGATAAAAAATTTGTCCCAGTATAGTGATATTCTTCACCACGCAAAAGCGCGCTGCTGAGCGAACTTTTTATTATATAATCAGTCTTTATATCGAAGCCCGGACGATAAGATTTAGTTATCTCCGAAAAATATAATTAAAGCAGGGTTACAAATGGGGACAAATCTGCCGGATGCAGAGTTGGTGCAACGCGTACAAGCCGGTGATACAGGGGCCTTTGATGTGCTGGTGCAGAAGTACCAACACAAGGTGGTTAACCTGGTTGGCCGGTTTGTGTCTGACCATGCGGAGTGCCAGGATATTGCTCAGGACGCTTTTATCAAGGCGTTTCGCGCGATCAATAGTTTCCGCGGTGATAGCCAGTTTTATACCTGGCTTTACAGGATTGCCGCAAACACGGCGAAGAATTATCTTGCCTCGCGAGCGCGCAAATCGCCGGGCTATACTATCGATGTAGATGACGCCGAGCATTTCGAGGGTGAATCCGGACTCAAGGAATATGCCAATCCTGAAAATCTGTTGCTGACCGATGAAATAAAGGCAACCATTTTCAGTGCGATCGAGAGGTTACCGGAGGATCTTAAGTCGGCAATAACCTTGCGTGAAATTGATGGATTGAGCTATGAAGAGATTGCGCAAGTGATGGATTGTCCTATTGGTACGGTGCGATCCAGAATATTTCGTGCCAGGGATGTAATAGATAAGGAACTAAGACCCCTGTTAGAGTGACTAAGTAACAGATTTTAGCAACCAGAAGATTAATGCTGGCTTATTACGAGACTTGGATATGACAGATCTGAATGAGAAATTATCGCTCCTGCTGGACGATTATACCGATGACGATTCTACTGCAACGCTTGATGAAGTGATTGGCGATGTCAACTTGCAATATCGCGCGCGACGCTATCGAATGATTGGCGAGGCCATGCGCAATGAGTTACCGTCGGCTATCGATACCAGTTTTAATAGCGCAGTGATGGCCCGAATCCATGATCAGGCAGAAACACAGGCGCATAGCCCCGGCTCCAAAGCAACGCAACAGGCAGCGGTGAAGTACTCGTTTCTGAACTGGGTGACCAGGCCGCTGGCTGGTTTGGCCGTAGCCGCTGGAGTGGCTGTGGTTACAGTAGCGCTATGGCAACCACTTAAACAGGAGTCGGGGCCGCTTGACGATAACCTTGCCAATGTTGATCAGCAGAAAATACAGCAGCTCGCCGGGCAACAGTTTCAGGGTGGTGCGGTGCCAGTATCTACCCGGGTACAAACTCTCGGTATGCGCTGGAAGGTAGAGCACGAATCGCCCGGGATGCAGCAAAAGCTAAATGCTTACCTGGTAAATCACACCGAGCAGTCGAATTCGATGCAGGGATTAATTCCACAGGCACGGGTCGCTGGTTTTGATACTCAGCAGTAACACCGGGCGCATGTCGAATTTTTTAAACAAAAGTCTGCTGACAATCCTGCTGGTGACGTTGGTTAGCGCACCAGTTGTTGCTGACCAGGCGATGGATTGGGTACAAAAAATGTCCATGGCGATGCGTAACCTGGACTATCGTGGTGATTTTGTTTACCTGCATGAAAATCAGCTAGAAAGTATGCGGATTTCACATTACAAGGATGAAAATGGAGAGAAGGAGCGGCTTATTTCACTTAACGGTGAAGCCCGTGAGGTTATCCGGGATAACCAGAATTTAACCTGTATCTGGCCGTCCAGCCGTAAGGTAGTGGTAGATTTTTCACGCAAGAATACCTTTTCCCCGATATTTATTCCGGAAGATATCAATCGACTCGAAAAATTTTATGAGATGAAGTTGCTGGGCAAGGATCGTGTTGCCGGCATGAGCGCCGTGGTGGTACATATCAACCCTAAGGATAAGTACCGTTATGGCATAAAATTCTGGATTAGCGATCAAAATGGACTGATGTTGAAATCCAACCTGATCAATGAAGACGGCAGGGTGGTCGAGGAGGTCATGTTTACCAGTTTGAAGCTGTTCGATGGTGATGAAAAGCTGGTTATCGACACGATGCCGGAAATCGACGAAAGTTTTACCCTGGTTCGTTACCACAGTGGCGATAGCTCAAAGTCGTTCGCGGCGGACAATTCCTGGCAGCTTTCCGCGGCACCGGGCGGTTTCTGGCGCGAATCGGTGCTCAAACGGCAGATTCCCGGCACCAACCTGTTTGTTCATCAGATGGTTTACACCGATGGTCTGGCCTCATTGTCAATATTTATCGAGAAGCAAGCCAGCGATACTTCCATTGGGATGTCTTCGATGGGTGCTGTCAATGCCTATATCCGTATCGTGAATAATCATTCGGTGACCGCGATTGGCGAAGTACCAGCGATCACTGTCAAACAGTTAGCTGAATCAGTATCCTATCAGCCGCAATAAGCGCCATTGGTCATTTGCTCCCGGCACGCATCCTGCGCAACACAGCTTGCGATCAACGTAATTTGGTATCAAACTCTACACCTCAGGTTATTTGATTCAGGGTTCCTGGCATGATTACCGAACAAGCGATCGTCACTCGCTGCAATGGCAAACAGGTTGAACTGGAGTTGCAGCGAGGCTCGGCCTGCGCCCAGTGCGAGTTAAGCCAGGGTTGTGGTACTGGTGCGTTGGGGCGGTTGCTGGGTAAGCGTTCTAAATCATTGGTAATCGAGACCGAGCATGATTTGAAACCCGGTGACAGGTTGCAGCTGGGTCTGTCTGAATCTGCCCTGGTGAAAGCAAGCCTGACGATTTATGGACTGCCTCTGTTGGGTATGGTTGCAGCGGGATTGCTGGCCAGCCTTGCTGCCGAGTCGGAAGTTTTGGTTACGCTTGCCGCGGGTGCCGGGTTTATCGCCGGATTCAAATTTGCAGCCTATTGTTCTCAGGTGCTTGAACATGACCGGCTGACACCCTATATAGTTAAAATTGAGGTGAACCCCGAGCCTTGATTGGAGTCATAAGACTGTATTTGAATCAATCTGGAAATTACTAATGAATTACATCATAAAGCATATTTATCGTATCGTTTTTGTGGTCGTGCTTAGCTTGCCGCTGGTAGCTCAGGCCGCGTTACCTGATTTCACTAAAATCGTGGATGAAACGAAGGATTCAGTCGTCAATATCAGTACCAAAACTAAACCCAAAAGCAGTAGCTCCAGGGAGCGTAATATCCCCGAATTGCCCGAGGGTTCGCCATTTGGAGAACTGTTCGAGAAATTTTTCGATCGTGACGAGATTGAGCGTGGTCGTCGTGATGCGCAATCCCTGGGTTCGGGATTCATCATTTCCGATGACGGTTATATTCTAACCAACCACCACGTTATTGCCGACGCCGATGAAGTCATAGTGCGTATGTCTAACCGCAAGGAATTTGTCGCCACAGTGATTGGCTCCGATGAAGCTTCCGATATCGCGGTGTTAAAGGTAGAGGCCGAGCACCTGCCGGTGCTGGATTTTGGCGATTCGGATAAACTAAAGGTGGGTGAATGGGTGCTGGCGATCGGCTCGCCATTCGGCTTTGACCATAGTGTCACTGCCGGAATTGTAAGCGCCAAGGGTCGCAGTCTGCCGAGCGATAATTACGTGCCTTTCATCCAGACAGACGTAGCCATCAACCCCGGGAATTCCGGTGGTCCATTGTTTAATCTGGACGGCGAAGTGATTGGTATCAACTCGCAGATATATAGCCGTACTGGCGGTTTCATGGGACTATCGTTTGCCATCCCAATCGAGATGGCGGTCGATGTCGCCAATCAAATCAAGGAAACCGGCTCTGTGTCGCGTGGATGGTTAGGCGTGTTGATCCAGGAAGTCACCCGTGAACTGGCGGAATCTTTTGGTATGGATAATCCGCATGGTGCACTGGTGGCAAAGGTGCTCGATGACAGTCCGGCTGCCGCAGCGGGTCTCGAGGTCGGCGATGTGATTGTCGAGTTCAACGGCAAAAAAGTAATGCGCTCCAGTTCTTTACCCCCACTTGTAGGGCGCGCGAAAGTTGGTCAGGAAGCAGAGGTAACCGTGGTACGCAATAAGCAACGCCGTAGCATAGGAGTACAGATTGCCCAATTGCCCGGCGCTACAACCCAGGCTGCTTATACGCCTGACAAAGAGCAGATAATCGAGGAATCGGCACTGGGGATGAAGGTTGAACAGCTCGGAAGTGATGCCAGCAAGCAACTTAAGATTGAAAACGGAGTGCAGGTAGTCGAAGTTGATGAGTCCGGGCCGGCCCGCGATGCCGGTATTTTGAAAGGTGACGTAATCACTATGATTGATAACCGTGCAGTCGATTCGGTCGGTGATTTTGAAGTGATTACCGATGAACTCAAATCCGGCAAGTCCGTAGCCCTGCTGGTGCAACGTCGCGCCGGTCCTGTATTTCTCGCGATTCGTCCTGAAGATTCCTGAGCGGACTCCGACTGATTGGAGTTAATTCTTTATTACCGCGAGCAATGCCACCTGTGCGATGCGATGCGCAAAGCACTGGTGGCATTCAAGCGGCATCATCAACAGATTAGCTGGCGTGAAGTAGATATCGACCGGGATGTCGAGCTAATCCGGCGCTATGATACCCTGGTGCCGGTACTCTGCCATGGCAATGCAGAAATCTGTCACTATTTTTTCGATGAATCGGCATTGGTAGCTGCGCTCGCTTTAGCGTAAACTTCGCAGGCTTTTATACATCCAGAGCCAGCTTCCACGTACGCTGGCATTTCACTTTCCTGCAAAAACATGAGGCCGGGTAGGTCAGATACAATTTATGCGCATGAAGTTAATACGCAATTTCTCGATTATTGCCCATATTGATCACGGTAAATCCACTCTGGCTGACAGGTTCATCCAGCTTTGCGGGGGTTTGAGTGAGCGGGAAATGGAAGCCCAGGTGCTCGATTCCATGGACCTGGAACGCGAACGCGGCATTACTATCAAGGCGCAAAGCGTTTCGCTGGTATATCCGGCCCGAGACGGTCAGAAATATACGCTAAATTTCATTGACACTCCCGGGCATGTAGACTTTTCTTACGAGGTGTCGCGTTCGCTTGCCGCCTGTGAAGGCGCTTTGTTGATAGTCGATGCGTCGCAGGGGGTGGAGGCGCAAAGTGTCGCTAACTGCTATACCGCGATTGATCTAGACCTGGAAGTGATACCAGTCATTAACAAAATCGACTTGCCCGCGGCTGATCCCGATCGGGTGAAACTGGAAATTGAAGAAATTATCGGGCTTGACGCCTCTGAAGCAATCGAGGTGAGCGCGAAAACCGGCGTTGGTATCGAGGATTTGCTGGAACAGATAATCGAAAAAATCCCCCCCCCGTCTGGCTCGGAGGATAACCGGACCCAGGCCCTGGTAATCGACTCCTGGTTCGATAGTTACGTCGGTGTTATTACCCTGGTGCGCGTGATGGAGGGGCAGATAAAACCCAGGAACAAGATCAAAATGATGTCGAGCGGACGTGAATTTCTGGTTGAAAAGGTTGGCGTGTTTACTCCCAAGCGGGAAAATAGAGAACATTTGGGGGCTGGTAGCGTTGGTTATGTCATCGCCGGTATCAAGGATATCGAATCTGCCCGGGTCGGAGATACCATTACCTTGTCGCAGCAGCCAGCCGATCAGCCGCTGGCAGATTTCAAACAGATTCAGCCACGTGTATTTGCAGGCCTGTTTCCGATTAGTGCAGATGACTACGAAGACTGTCGAGAAGCCCTCAAAAAACTGAAATTGAACGATGCCGCGTTACAGTTCGAGCCGGAATCTTCGCAGGCGCTCGGATTTGGATTTCGCTGTGGTTTTCTCGGTATGCTGCATATGGAAATCGTGCAGGAAAGACTGGAACGCGAGTATGATCTCGACCTGATCACCACAGCGCCTACCGTGGTTTACCAGATCGAAACCACCGCTGGTGAACTGGTCGAGATTCACAATCCCGCAGACTTGCCAGCAATTAACAAGATTAATGAAATTCTCGAACCGATTATCCAGGCCAATATACTGTTGCCTGAAGAATATATCGGCTCGGTGATTTCGCTTTGTATCGAAAAGCGTGGTGTGCAGAAAGATATGCAATTCCTGGGCAACCAGGTGTCGCTGGTTTTTGAATTACCCTTGAGTGAAGTGGTGCTTGATTTTTTCGATCGGCTTAAATCGGTCAGTCGGGGCTATGCTTCATTCGATTATGAGCTTTTGCGTTTCCAGGCCTCCAGCCTGGTTAAGCTCGATGTTTTGATCAACGCGGAAAAAGTTGATGCTTTATCGCTAATCGTACATCGCAGTAACGCTGATTACCGCGGTCGGGAACTGGTTTCAAAAATGAAGGAACTGATACCGCGGCAAATGTTCGATGTCGCGATTCAGGCAGCAATCGGCTCGAACATCATTGCACGTAGCAATGTTAAGGCTTTGCGTAAGAATGTAACTGCAAAATGTTATGGTGGGGATGTATCGCGCAAGCGCAAATTGCTTGAGAAGCAAAAAGCCGGTAAAAAGCGTATGAAGCAGGTGGGTAGCGTTGAAATACCGCAGGATGCGTTTCTCGCTGTATTAAAAGTAGACAGTTAGTTTTACCGTGTTGTAAGAAGCAGGGCATATTGAATGATCCATTTTGATTTCGAGTTTTTATTATTAATTTTAACTGCTGTAACGGGGTTGTTATGGCTTGCCGATGTACTCCTGTTTGCGCGCCTGCGACAGCAGTCAGCCAGCAGCAAGACGAAAAAAGAGCCACTTGTAATCGAGTATTCCCGGGCCTTTTTTCCTGTCTTGATCGCAGTATTGGTGCTACGAGCATTTTTATTTGAACCTTTTCGTATTCCCTCGGGGTCAATGATGCCGACGCTGTTAGTAGGTGATTTTATCCTGGTTAACAAGTTCACCTATGGCCTGAGATTTCCGGTCTGGCACAATCGAATTACCGAGGGAAACAGGCCAAAACATGGCGATGTCATCGTTTTCCGCTATCCTCAGGATGAAACACAAGATTATATTAAGCGGGTTATCGGATTGCCTGGGGATCATGTTCGTTACTATAACCGTCGTCTGACGATCAATGACAAGCCCCTGGAGATTGAGACCGACCACGTTTACCAGGGACTGGGTGATCTCAATAAAATGCAAAACGCGAATGGATGCGATCGGATTGATGCCAAATGTCAGGTGTATATAGAGGAAATTGACCAGTCGAAACATACCATAATGACGAATCCAAATACTTCCTTTGGCGTTAGTGGAGAAATATTCGTTCCCGAGGGCCACTACTTTGTTATGGGTGATAACCGCGACCACAGTAATGACAGCAGGGTCTGGGGTTTTGTGCCGGAGGAAAACCTGGTCGGAAAGGCTGTTAGAATATGGATGCACTGGGATTGGAGAAAAGATGGCACTGGACTGGATTTGTCCCGGGTAGGTCAAAAAATTTCAAATTGAGGTAATGCTAATGAAAAGATTGACGAAAATGAGGCAGCGGCAAAAAGGTATGTCAAGTTTCGGCTGGATTGCCGTGGCGGGCATTTTCGGATTTCTGGTGATAACATTTTTCAAAGTTTTTCCGTTTTATTATGACAATTACAAGGTCAAAAGTACCCTGGAGGCGTTGCAACTGGATACGACCATAGATCCAAAATCAAAGCGGGCGATCTGGGATTCACTGAATAAAAGGCTGTATATAAACGAAGTAAGAAATATTCAAAAGGAACACGTGACCATGGTACGCAAAGACGGTAAGACAACGGTGACTGTTACCTATCGAATCGAGGATGAATTTATTGGAAATCTGTTTATCGGTGGAAGTTTTGTCGAAAGCATAGTGATCGATCGGTGAATGCCGATAAACTATTCGCACTTACGGGATACCAATTCAGACAGACGAATTTACTGGAACAGGCTCTTACCCATCGCAGTTATTCACGCCAGCTTAACAACGAAAGGCTCGAGTTTCTCGGCGATAGTGTTCTCAACCTGATAATTTCAAATCATATCTACAGGCGCTTCAGCGACGCCGATGAAGGCGATTTAAGTCGCATTAGAGCATCATTGGTAAAAGAGGAAACCCTGGCCCAGGTAGCTCGTCAAATTAATCTGGGCGACTGTATCCACCTTGGGGGTGGAGAATTGAAAAGCGGAGGATTTCGACGTGCTTCAATCCTTGCGGACGCGCTGGAAGCCCTGATCGGGGCGATTTACCTTGATAGCGATTATACGCAAACTGAAGCTGCAGTTTTGCATCTGTACCAGGACAAACTGCACAGCATCGATGCGGGCGCAAATCTGAGAGATCCGAAAACCCGGTTACAGGAATACCTACAGGCCAATAAAAATAACTTGCCCAGTTACCAGGTGGAACAAACTACCGGCAAAGCTCATGATCAGGTATTCAACGTAAGCTGCAAACTTCTCGATCTTGATATGCAAAGCAATGGCCAGGGATCCAGCCGCAAGAAAGCAGAGCAGCAGGCCGCGCAAAAAATATTAGACTTACTTAGCATATGAGTGACGAATTCCGCAGCGGTTATGTAGCTTTGATCGGCAAGCCCAATACGGGCAAATCGACTCTAATGAACGCACTTGTCGGTGAAAAACTCAGTATCACCGCACATCGTCCACAAACAACCCGTCACCAGATCCTCGGTATCAAAACTACCGAAGAGTACCAGTGTGTTTTTGTTGATACCCCCGGAATTCATGATAGTAACCAGAAAGCTATTCATCGCTATATGAATCGGGCCGCTACCAGTATGCTCGAAGATTCGGACCTGATTTGTGTTTTGCTCGATGTCGCGAATTTCAATCAGGCAGATGAAAAAATTCTGCGCCGTGTCAGTAGCTATAGCAATGTGCTGCTAGTGATCAACAAGATCGATCAACTGAGTCGGGCGGCCTGTCTGCCACTGATGCAGAAGATATCGCAGCAGGTTCCTGATTTCGAATGTATACCGGTATCCGCGCTTAGCGGGGAAAACCTGGATCGCCTGGAACAACTGATTGTGGCTCGCTTACCAATTGCAATACCTCATTTTCCCGATGATCAACTCACCGACAAATCGATGCGATTTATCAGCGCGGAAATTGTCAGAGAAAAACTTTTCCGTGTCCTCAAGCAGGAATTGCCGTACTCGATTACGGTCAGCATAGACCATTACCTGGAGGAATCTGATATCACCCGCATCTCGGCGACCATCTGGGTGGAGCGAAAGTCGCAAAAAGCGATTGTCATAGGAAAAAAAGGTAGCCTGTTGAAAAAGGTTGGTAGTCTCGCGCGCAGCGATATCGAACGCTTAATAGGCGCCAGGGTTTATCTCCAGCTCTGGGTGAAAGTACGTGAAGACTGGGCCGATGATGAGCAATCCCTGGCGGCATTTGGTTATTCTGATGGAAACCAGGGTCACTGATCAGATTTCATTTCTGTTGCGTCGACGTGATTGGCGAAATACGAGCCTGATGCTGGATTTCTTTACCCGGGATTATGGTTGTATCCGGGCAATTGCCAAAGGCGCAAGGCGTAATCCGGCAACTGCGTCATATCAGCCCTTCGTGATGTTAAGTATCAACTGGAGCGGTCAACATGAATTGAAAACCCTGACCGCTATCGAGGGCCAGGCGCTGCCGGTCGGCGAAGAGAATTATTTGTCGTTGCTTTACGTCAACGAATTGATCGCGGCTTTACTGCCCCAGGCTGAACCTAATCCTCAGGTTTTCGCCAGTTATCTCTCATTGCTACAGCAGTCTGTAGAGACTATTGATGAAACCCACTTGCGCAGGTTTGAACTCGAATTAATGCAACTTCTGGGTTATTTACCGGATATGTCCCAGGACGCGACGACAGGCAAGACAATTCGAGACGATGCTCATTATCAGTTCGTAATCAATAGTGGCTTTGTCGCCTGTGCTGACTCAGCGAAGGATTCAGTCAGTGGTCAGGTTGTTATCGATTGGGCCGAGGAGAATTATCAACTCGATTCCGTGTTACGTTTGGCAAAATCGGTGCTGCGCAGCACAATCGACTTTAACTTGCATGGAAAAACGCTAAAATCCCGGGATGTTTACCTTGAAATGACGAGACGAAGATGATTAATCAGATAACACTGGGGGTCAATATCGACCATGTAGCGACCTTACGTCAGGCGCGCGGCACTCGCTTTCCTGACCCGGTGTATGCGGCGCAGATAGCAGAACTTTCGGGGGCTGATTCGATAACCTTTCACCTGCGTGAAGATCGACGCCATATTCAGGAGCGCGACGCGCATTTGCTCAAACAGGTAGTCAATACCAAGCTCAACCTGGAAATCGCGATCACCGACGAAATGCTCTCGTTCGCTTGCGATTTCAAGGCTGAAGATGTCTGTCTGGTTCCCGAGAAGCGCGAGGAACTGACCACCGAAGGTGGACTCGACGTAGTCGGTCAGATCGAGCAGGTGAAACTGGCCTGCAATCGCCTGGCAGATGTCGGCACACGGGTGTCACCTTTTATCGACGCTAGCCGCGAACAGATTGATGCAGTGATCGACTGCGGTGCTCCCTGTATCGAGATTCATACCGGGCATTACGCCGATGCACGGGGGGATGAACAGCTAAGTATGCTGGCAAAAATAAACGACGCGATTGCTTATGCGCATGCCAGGGGATTGCAGGTCAATGCGGGGCACGGGCTTAATCGTCATAACGTGGGCCCGATAGCAGCTAATCCCCTGGTGAGTGAATTGAATATCGGGCATTCAATTGTTGCCGAGGCAGTGTTCCTTGGGTTCGAAAAAGCCATCAGGGATATTAAGCAGCTCATGCTGGAAGCACGGGCCCAGAGTTCATGATTGTCGGCATAGGTGTCGATATCGCAGAAACGGACCGGATTGCGAAACTCAGCGCCAAATTCGGGGAGCGTTTCGCGCGGCGTATCTTAACTGCAGATGAATTGCTGGAGTTTGACCGTCGCAAGCGTTCCAGTAGCTACCTGGCAACACGTTTCGCGGCTAAGGAAGCTGTGGCCAAAGCGCTCGGATGTGGAATTGGTGAGCAGTTGGGTTTTCACTCAATTCAGATCGATAGTGATAGCCAGGGCAAGCCATTGTTGCGATTCCTGGGCAGTGCGGTCGACCTGGTTGCCGATCTTGGTATCAACAATACGTTAGTTTCATTATCTGATGAAAGGCACTACGTAGTGGCAATGGTGGTACTGGAATCCTAGCCTGCTAGCTAGAAACCCCGGTGGCATCCAGATGCTCGAGGTAACGGTCAACTTCCTGTTTTATCGCCTCCAGCTCGTCGCTCAACTCCTGCACGGATTGATCAAGCGGAGTATTGCTGTCGTGTGCCAGGCGTTGTTGAAAGCCAAGCACCTTGTGTCTGAGTCGCGGCAGGCTCGCATAGCAGGTAACGCCGTGAAGTTTGTGCGCGATCGCGCTCAAGCGGTCATGATCCTGCTGAGCCAACGCGCTTGCCAGCTGCATTTGCTGGTCCGGAATATCGCGTTTTAGTATTTCAAAGATCTGCTTTAGCAGAGACTCGTTATCAGCAGACAGGGCCAGGGATCGTGCATAATCCACCGAACAATCCAGCTCCCTGATGGAATCGGTAACGTCAGCTGAATCCGCTTGCTGACGTTGTGTGTTGCCACCAAGCAAGCCGCGAAATTTATCTTCATCTATGGGTTTGCTGAGAAAATAATCGAATCCAAGTTCGATTAGCCGGCCCGCCTCGTCATTTAATACATTTGCGGTCAAAGCGACAACAGGTGTCTGATCGTCTGGTTTATTTTCACGCATCATATGCAACAGGCTTACGCCATCGATGTCCGGCATTTGTATATCGAGAATTATCAGGTCGAAGGTCTGGCGGTCAAACAATTCGAGCGCCTTGCTGCCGTGGTCTGCGGGGGTGACTTCATGCCCCCAGAGGCGTATTAGCTCGCTCGCCAGTTTTAAATTCACCAGGTTGTCGTCGACCAGTAAAACTGTCTTGCTTTGAGTTTCTGCCGGGGTTTCGAGGTCATCATTTACCGATGTTAACGGTGCTTCATTAGTGAGCAGTTGGGAAATTTTCTGGCTGGTGTTGATGACTGAAAAGAATTCGACCTGTCGCAGTACTGGCGGTAGTTCGATGACCTGGTCATAGTGCAGCAGAATAATGCGTGCGGCGGTAGTCATTTCCCGGTCCACTACCTTTCCCAGATCTATGTCCAGATGTCGTAAATCAAAAATCAACAAGTCAATGTACGCAAGATTACGCTGGATGCACTGTTTGACAGGTTCAACGCCTTCGTCATTATCTATCAGGCTGGACTCGGTACTCACTCCGGCACGGTCGAAAAGAGTTCTGGCCTCCATCAGGCAACAATTATCAGCGCCGAATATTAACGCCTTGGCAGTATCAACTCTATTGGGAGCATCGGCGTCGGTTTTGCCAGCATACTCGAAAGTCAATTGCAGGGTAAATTTTGAACCCTCACCAGGGCTCGAATACATTTTGATATCGCCACCCATTAGTGTCGCCAGGTTCTTGCTGATCACCAGGCCGAGGCCAGTGCCGGTGAAACGCCTGGTGGCAGAGCTTTCGACCTGGCTAAAGGCCTGAAACAGGGTTTGTTGGTCCTGTTCCGAAATTCCAATACCGGTGTCTTCGACAGTAATTTCGATGGCAGCCTGGTCAAAAGCCGTATCTGCCAGACTGACTTTTATTAAAACCCGACCCTGGTCGGTAAATTTAATTGCGTTACCAATCAGGTTAAGCAAAATTTGTTTCAGCCTCAACTTGTCGCCAACTACCCGGCGAGGGGTGTCGCTGTAAATGACTAAATTCAAATCGATATTCTTTGTTAGAACATTGATAAATAAAATATCACGGGTCTGCTCGATGACTTCGTAAAGATCAAATTCTTCCTCGACGATATGTAATTTACCGGATTCCATTTTCGAGAAATCCAGAATTTCATTAATAATATTGGTCAGATCGCCCGTCGATTTCAAAACGATATCGACATAGCGTTGCTGAGAGTGATCCAGTTTCGATTGACTCAGCAAACTGATAAAGCCTTTTATACCGTTGATAGGCGTGCGTATTTCGTGACTCATGTTAGCGAGAAATTCCGACTTGGTTCGGTTGGCGTTTTGCGCTTCGTCACGAGCAAACCCCAGTTCCCGGTTTTTTGTCTCGAGATCGGTTATGGCTTCATTCAGTTGTTGGGTTGCCTGCTGGATACGGCGGTTCAAGTGACGACGATTGGTGAGCAGGGCGTGGGTCATCTGGTTGAAGCCTTGTTGCACGGCACCGATTTCATTCGGTTCGGTTGGGTTTATAGTTTTACCCAGTTCTCCTGTCTCGACGTATTTCAAATGCTCCATTAGTCTGAAAATCGGCTGCGTGATCCGACGACTGATTACCACGGTCAACATTAGCGCCATGAACAGAATGGAGACAAAAAATACGATCGAGTCGACTATGATATCCTTGATCGTTAACTGTAATTGCTGTCTTGAAATGTACAGGTGTACCCATCCAAGCCCACTGGTTTGGTGAGCGTCATCATAATCAGGCGCAAATACATCTGAGTATTCGATACTTTGGGCCAGCACAGGCTGTCGACGGTAATAATAATCAATCGCGGCCGATTGTTGATAAGCAGTTGATTTTGAATCGGCAATTAAATTTCCCTGTTGGTCATAAACAGACGCGCGTACGATGTTGTTGGTGTCGACAGACTGCTCCAGAAGGTACTGAATTTGTCTATCATTGCCAGTGAACAGGTTGAATTCAGAGGCGCCGGCAATTTGCCGGGCTATGATCTCGCCTTTACTTTGCAGCATTTCACTTGCCTGTTCGATACTGCTATTGATCTGGGTATAGGTAAAAAACAGATCGATCAGGAATACTGGAATCAGTGTGATCAGTAAAATCTGATATTTGATGCCGAGTTTTTTCATTGACCCAACTTGTCGAGCACGGAACGCAAATTTTGCTCTGCAGGTAATTTTATTCCCAGCGCCGTCGCGATACGGGGGTTGGTTGTAATCGAGTAAAATCGGGCAAACTGGAATGGTGTGCCGTTGCCGGGCTTCTTCTTCAAAGCCTGGTTAATCAGCATTGCCAGATGTCTGCCTATATCAATCGGAGAAGAATAAATTGATGCTACGGCGCCTGATCTAACATGGGCTGGGGAATAGCTGATCACCGGCTTGCGGCTGCGATAACTGGCGAGTAGCACTCCCTTGACCGTATCACGGTTGTAAATCGATTCTCGCGGAAGCATCAACAGGGCGTCGTTATGCTGAAGCAGCTCGCGCAATACCGGGAGCAGTTTGTTTTCTGAATCTAGTCGATACCGGTTTAGTGTCAGCTCGAACTCATCCAGTGTGATTGCTGCCCGGGCCTTTAAATCGATTTTGCTGTCATCGATTACACCAATCGAGTCGACCCCGAGCATGAGCCTGGAAAACGCGAGATATCGGTGCATTGGCTGATCCAGTAATACTGTTATCTGGTGATCGATATCAAGGCTGTTGTATTGTTCGAGCGTTAGATAGGCGTTTATCGAGCTGGCCCCGGGGTTAAGCCGATTAATCGTCTCTACCGCCGATTGACCGAGTGCGACAAGCAGATTTTGCGGATGCAGATCAATCGAGTCATTGCCGAGCTCCTGCGCCACTACCAACTTGATGCGGGACGCCGGGGCAACATGATTTTCCAGGGTCGCAATGGTTTCGTCAAAATAGGAATTGTCGCTGCTTTTAACGACTATTATCTGGCCTGTGACTTGCGCAGACGCAGTTATCCACGGAAGTGATACCAGTAAGATGCCGAGAGTTAATCCTTTTAAGCAGCGCATTGACGAGATTCGATACCTCATTACTTGTTAACAATTCCTCAGATTGAAGGTAAAGATTTCCCCCCGATGATCAGAAATAGCTTATCTGCGATTCTGCATTACAGTAAAATGCCTGCGAACCCCCACCCTGGATCGTTTGGTTTTTAATATTATGTTTTTGCAGGATTATATCGGAAATACCCCCCTGGTGACATTGCAGCGCCTCAACGCGGGCGTTGGCAACAGGATATCAGTAAAACTGGAGGGCAATAATCCGGCCGGATCGGTCAAGGATCGACCTGCGTATAACATGATCAAACATGCCGAGGCGCGAGGTGAAATTAAGCCAGGTGACTCGTTGGTCGAAGCTACCAGCGGCAACACCGGAATTGCCCTGGCCATGGTTGCAGCAATGCGTGGCTACCATATGACCTTGATCATGCCAGATAATTTGAGCCAGGAGCGACTCACCACCATGCGCGCATTTGGCGCAGATATTATCCTGGTAACGAAGGCGGAAGGCATGATGAAAGCGCGTGACATTGCCGAAGCAATGAACGCCGGGGGCAAAGCAAAAATGCTCGACCAGTTTGCCAATCCAGATAATCCTCTGGCACATTATGAAACTACCGCACCGGAGATCTGGCAGCAAAGTAATCAGCAAGTTACCCATTTTGTCAGTTCCATGGGTACCACCGGTACGATAATGGGTTGTGCACGGTTTTTTGCTGAAGTAAGTCCACAAATCGAAATTGTCGGGGTGCAGCCCACCGATGGATCTTCGATTCCTGGAATTAGGCGTTGGCCGAAGGAATACGTCCCCCGAATTTACCAACCCGAGGTTGTCGATCGAATCATCGATGTATCGCGTGAAGAAGCCGAACATTACACGCGTGAACTCGCCACCAGGGAGGGAATATTCTGCGGTATTTCATCAGGTGGTGCTATTTGTGCTAGCTTACGGCTTGCCGGGGAGTTGTCCGATGCCCATATCGTAACAATAATTTGTGATCGCGGTGATCGCTACCTCGCAACCAATGTTTTCACCAGTCAATGATGCGGGCCCGCTGATGAATGTTCTTGTATTTGATATTGAAACTATCCCTGATATCGATGGTTGTCGCAGGATATACGATTTACATGGCCTCTCCGATGATGACGTCGCCCGTGCCGTGTTTCAGTTGCGACGTCAACAGGCGGGTACCGAATTCCTGCGTCATTATCTACATCGTGTAGTGGCTATTTCCGCGGTACTGCGCACCCGGGATCAGTTCAAGGTCTGGTCGCTTGGGGATATCGAATCCGACGAGCAGGATTTACTGCAGCGTTTTTTTAGCGGCATCGAGCGCTATACCCCAAGGCTGGTTTCCTGGAACGGCAGCGGTTTCGATTTGCCGGTGATCCACTACCGCAGCTTGCTCTATCCGATCAATGCCGGGCATTATTGGGAAAACGGTCAAAACGATACCAGTTTTCGCTACAACAACTATTTGAGCCGTTTTCACGAACGACATACAGACCTGATGGATGTGCTCGCGGCTTATCAACCGCGGGCCAGCGCGCCGCTGGATGAAATTGCCGGCCTTTGCGGTTTTCCGGGCAAAATGGGTATGAGTGGCGCGAAGGTCTGGGACGCATATCAGCAAGGTCAGCTTAAGGAAATTCGGGATTATTGTGAAACCGATGTACTCAATACCTATCTCGTTTTTCTCAATTTCGAGCGTAGTCGAGGCAATCTGGATGAAACTCAGTACCAGGCCGAATGCCAACTTGCCAGGGAAGAACTGAAGGCTTCCAATATGCAGCATTTACTCGACTTCGAGTCTGCCTGGGTCGATGTCTAGACGCAATCGACGTAAGCCGCTGCCCGAACCGCGGCTAGTGACCATAGAATCCATGTCTCACGAAGGGCGTGGTATCGCCAGGGTGAATGGCAAAACCGTGTTCGTATTTGGTGCGCTTACCGGTGAGACAGTGCGCATCCAGGTATTGAAAAGCACACGTAATTTTGACCAGGCGACTGCCCTCGAAGTAATCGAGCCCTCGGCACAAAGAATTACACCGCGCTGCGAGGCCTTCCAGGTCTGTGGTGGCTGCAGCCTGCAACACCTCGCTAACGAGGACCAGGTGACCTTAAAGCAACAGACCCTGCTCGATATGATGGCACACGCCGGAATCCAGATTGGAGACCTGTTGCCGCCTCTACGAGCCAGTGCATGGGGTTATCGGAAAAAGGCCCGGCTCGGGGTCAAGTACGTGGAAAAGAAGGGCAGGGTGCTGGTCGGGTTTCGTGAACGAAATACTCCCTTCATCGCCGACATGCATAGCTGTGAAGTCTTGTTACCGCTGCTCGGGCACAATCTCGACCTGCTTTCTGAGCTAATCGGTGAGCTCGACGCACGCGCACAGATACCACAGATCGAAGTCGCCGCCGACGCTGACCACATCCAGTTGGTATTTCGTCATTTGCAGGCTCTGTCCGAGCATGATTTGAGACTACTAGCCGATTTTGCCCAACAACATGGTTTTTATGTGCAGTTGCAACCGGGAGGCCCGGATAGCGTACGCAACCTGTATCCTGAGCAGCAGCAACTTTATCTGGATCCGTTGCAGAATGGGGAAATACGGATTGCTTTCAATGCGCTTGACTTCGTGCAGGTCAACAGTGAAATCAATCGGAAAATGGTTGCCCAGGCACTGCGATTACTGGACCTGCAGCCGGCCGACAAAGTGCTCGACCTGTTTTGCGGGCTGGGTAATTTCACCTTGCCCATGGCGCCATACTGCCAGCAGGTTACAGGTATAGAAGGTGATCAGGCTATGGTCGAGCGGGCACGTGAGTCCGCAGCTACCAACAACATCAGTAATACCGAGTACCATGTCGCCGATTTGGCCCGGCCCGACACAGATTTCCCGTGGATGAGGCAGCAGTACGATAAGGTTTTACTTGATCCACCGCGTTCCGGTGCCCTCGAAATGGCCCAGTTGATAGGACGTTTCAATGCTGTTCGGATTGTTTACGTATCCTGTCAACCTTCCAGCCTGGTGCGTGATGCTGCTATTATTTGCGCGCAGGGATACAGCATGACCCATCTCGGCATTATGGATATGTTCCCGCAAACTGCGCATGTTGAATCCATGGCAGTGTTTGAGCGTAAAACGCAGGAGTCAAAGTGAAAATAGTCAGCGCAGTAATTAAACCCTTTAGGCTGGACGATGTGCGTAGCGCATTATCGGAAATAGGAATCAATGGACTGACCGTTTACGAGGTCAAGGGGTTTGGTCGGCAAAAAGGTCATACCGAGCTTTATCGTGGCGCCGAATATGTGGTTGACTATATACCGAAGGTGAAGATTGAAGTCGCGATAGACGACCAGCTTGTCGACCAGGTGATCGATACCATCATTGACTCCGCGAAAACAGGCAAAATTGGTGACGGCAAGATTTTTGTTACCAACCTGGAAAACGTGGTCAGGATCAGAACCGGTGAATCCGGGTCCACGGCATTATAGGAAAATGGTATCCCCATCTCCAATTAGCTGGTTGCCAATCCTGCTACGTAGCAGCCCCGACATGAGCAGGGTTATTTTTATCTACTATCGTCCCAACTGTTAGGCTGTCTGGAATGTGCGCGACGGAGTAGTTCGAAAATTTCATTGCGAATCAGTTGTGATTCTACACTGCAGTCATAACGTCCTTTCATGTCGCCCCGTGGTGTTGCGTAGTAACCGGGCCAGTGATATCGGTACCGGGGGCCAGTTGCTTTTATTTGCAGGGGAATGCTTTGTTGAAGGCGTTCATCACCACGCTGCTCGCAGCCAAATGAAGTTTTTCGGGATTTTCATTGGCGTATTTGATGAAGACCTCCTTTAACTCCGCTAGTTTTACGCCATCAGGCATGCAAAACTTTTTTGAATCCAGATTGTTCCATGCATCCTGTACGCCGGCCAAATAATATATACATCTTAGATGACCCTGCTCACAAGAGAACAGTATTTCATTAGCATCATAAATCGCCGCGGCCTTAGCTGGACCAATGGCAGCCATCAACATAACGGCGACGAAAGCCAACACTCTTAATTTCATTTTCATATTGATTATTTAATAATGTTAATCAGATTATTCAGCCTGGTATTTAGAAACAATTTTCGGGTATTGTGCTCGCTGTTAAAGGATGAAACTATGTCAATTTCCTGAACGCTTTCTACTGACTGGAATGACTCGGCTAGCGATACATTAAAACCTGTTTCTAATTCGCGGTAGACAGCACTGACCCAATTTTTATCATCAGTTTTCCATCTTTTAAGCTCTAGTTCTGTGGTTACAGATTTGTTTAAAAGGTGTAGCCCATCAGAAAGCATTCTGCGCAATCTTTCTATAGACTCGTCTTTTCTCCCAGATCCTGTAAAGAAATTATCAACACCTTTTAATAAGCCTGGAACCTTCCACCAAATACCCCATCCAATGATTAGCGGAATATTTGAAATAACAAAAAAGGTATGGAATTCTCCAGTATCGAAGTACGAAGAGGCGTCATTCATTGAATGATAAGTCAAATACACAGCAACCACGGTTGCTAGTAGAATCCAGATTGCTGAGATAACTATCCAGAATCGGAATTTTCTGCTGTTCTGAGGCATTTAGCGTTATACCCCGTCCGTTGTGTTGTTAATGCACGGATTATACACAACTGGTGTTGCGCTTATCACAATCACCTCATTTGAACCGGCTGTAGTCGATTATCGTCGCATGTTTTGCTCGTAGGAAACAGCGACCAGGTATCCCCGACTCCAGTTAGCTGGCCGCCAATCCTACTACTTAGCAGCCCCGACATGAGCGGATTTTTTTTGTCGGCAATTGCCCCTGGGTATCGGCCAATAGTTTGGCTAACTATATCGGTTGGAGTTGTGGGATCAATACCAGGAAAGGGCATAGAAATAAGCGACAAGGAACAAGACTAGAAAGACTGTTTTGAGCGGAAGCATAGTTACGTGGTAAGTCCAAAAGGCGCGCAATGTACGTGATATATCTAGCGATTGTTAGAGAAATATTACCCATAAATTTCCTTGCCATTGACCATCGGCCAATAGTCGGGCCAGTGATATCGGGCTAGAGCGATTGCTTTTCGAGACGCCCACAAAAAAGCCACCTTGGGGAAGGTGGCTTTTTTGTGGGGGTCCGCTGTGGGTCGTAACTCGCCTCTGATAAACGGATTCTCAGGGTCTGCTCTGGAGAAATTACTGCTGATGTCTACTGCAAAATCCGAAGTTTAAGAAATTCCACCCCCACAACAAGGCAATTTCCCGTAAGCCGACACTCAAAATATAAGGTTCAGAGACGACCTACGGCCAACTCCAGACACTCGCGGGATGGTGCATGAATGACTCTGAACTGCCCAAACCCGTCGTTTATTAACGCCTCGGCTGAGAAACGCGAGCTTTGCGAGCGTCCTTCTCCAACCGGATGTTAGGTCCTCCCGTAGTGCATGAGTCCATTATGGTTTGGTGCCCACGGTCAATGCTGCCCCCATGGGGATTTCTACGCCTTCGTCTGTTTGGAAGACCTCACACTCCTTTATAACTTGCGGATAGATCGCATCGATAGCTTCTTTGGATTGATTACGTAGAATGACGGTGGCGCGAACGGCTCCCTGATAATACGCCTGAAACAACTGCTCGGCTGAGGGCAACCGCCACACGAGTGGGACGATTTCAAAGTGAAGATCGCTGAACCCAAATCTCGATAGCAGATTGAAGGATTCTTGCTTTTCACTGAAGCGAAAGTACGGCTGAGCCGGGGGTAATGGAACGTCCATCGTCCCGTGTTTCTCAATTGCCCCCAAAACGATGCGAAAGCCTTCTGCCACCTCCGGCAAGGCCCAAACCGTGTAGGCGAATCGACCTCCAGGCTTGAGTACGCGAAACCCCTCTGAAGCGACCCTTGCCGGTCGTAGTGAGTGCAATAATCCAAAGTTCATGACTACCGCATCAAAGGAGTCAGCAGGATACGGGAGATCTTCCATGTCTCCCTCGTCGAATTGGACCGTTGGGTACTCGCGACGCGCTAAATCAACTTGGGCTCTGGAGAAATCGAGACCGGTCGCCTCGGCTCCACGGTTTGCTGCGGCCGCTGCCGCGTACCCAGCGCCGGTGGCAACATCCAACACGCGACACCCTGGGCCGACTGCGACGGCATCAAGCATTCGGTCGACAGTCTGAACAGAGAGAATTCCCCAAAGTCGGTGATATTCGACGGCGGCCTTATCCCACCCGCGATGCTCGAATTCCTTGAGTGCCGCATGGTCTTCATCGCTAAATGTACTCATCGTTTACCTCCCACGTTCCGGGCCCGGGGTGTTATATTCTATCGCGCCCGCGACACCTAAAAGGATTTAACAGTTATATCTACAGACTCTCGGCAAATGGGGATAGTAGGAGTCTGTAAGACCCCAGAAAAAACCGATTATACCACCTAGTTTTCGTATGACCGGTTTGTGCCGGTCCCTGACCTTTACAGTGATTTGATTGAATGTCGGTTCAGGGTCGGTTTCCGCCGCCCACCGCATCGTTCCGAGCTCCGCATTTCGGCCAGGAACGGTCGCCCTGCAACAGTGATAATGTGTTATCAGGTTAAATACCTTAAAATGCTGCTGTAAAGTGGCAAGAAACTGTTATGTGCTGTACCAAAGGTTCCTTTATAACGTGACTACACGTAGGAGGATTTATATATGTTGAGAACTCGCATCTGTTTTTTAGCGGCCCTCGTTGCATGGTCGGTGTCCATCGCAACCGCCGGGAACTATATTGTCCCGACAGGAGTTACCGTTCTGACGGAAGAACAACTTCTGACCCGGATCATCGGCAATACTTTAGTTGGTGGCACAAGGTGGGTTGAGTACTACGAACCTGCAACCGGCAACCTAAAGGAGGGAAGGTTAAAGGGGAAGTCAAAAGGAATTGGCCTATACGGGGGGAGTTGGAAAATTAAAGGGGCTCTGATGTGTTGGGAGTTCGATACAGCCAAAATGGCTGTCTACAATGATTGCTTTACCACAGCGCTAGATGGGAACACAGTCATCACCTACACGATTCATGGTAAGGTCCATACCGACCCGTCCGGCCAAATAACCCTTATACCGGGCAACCCTAATGACCTCTGAACATCACCGCGCCCAATAAACCGCTACGCTCGCATCCGCCCGATCAAGCTGAGGGTTGAGCTGACAGTCGGTTTCCGCCGCCCGCCTCATCGTTCCGAGGGCCCGCTCCGGAGAATTCGTTGCGAGTGACCGCGGCGAATTTCGAAGTTCGAGGAATTTTTCTCGAACGACCCGGCGATTTCTCCGAAGGGGCCGCTCGGGCGCGCAACCCGAGCTTCGCATTTCGGCGGTTTCGGACACTCCCTTTCCATCAATTGAAACAGAAGTTTATCGATTTGGAGGCAGGATTTGTTTATATTTCCTGATTCAAAAATCGAATTAACCTCAACTTTAATTCAGCCTGTTGGAAAAATGTGTAGACAAATACAACAATCTATTCTCGGTATCGGACTTTTTCTGCTCGTATGTTACGGCTATGCCAATGAAGTTCATTTGCCTGAAAACCCAGAAGACGTAACTCTGCAAAAGATATCGGATCGAATATACGTCGTACACGGATTACATGAATTGCCGAATCAACAAAACAAGGGATTAATCAGTAACAGCGGCGTATTACTGACCGAATTCGGGGTGGTCATCATCGATAGTGGAGGCGGGCTCGAAGTTGGTAGGCGGATTTTAGAGTTAATCAAGGAGGTGACTGATATGCCTGTCATCGCGGTATTCAATACGCATATACACGGTGATCACTGGTTGGGTAACAAGGCAGTTCGGGAGTCTTACCCAAGTGTTCAAATTTACGCACATGAACGTGCGATAAAAAGACTAAACGAAGGTGAGGCTGAAAACTGGCTACAAATAATAACTAACATGGCTGGCGCAGAATCAGCGGGAACGGAGGTTGTACTTCCTGATACAGCGCTTCATGGTGATGAACAATTATCTTTTGGAGGACATACCCTGGTCATTCATCACACAGGTCATGCCCATACCGATAGCGATATTATGGTCGAGGTTCCTTCAGCTAAAACCCTATTCACAGGTGATATTGTCGAACATGGACGCGTGGTCTCTTCGGATGTTCCACAGGACTTCAACGCCAAGGGTCAAATTGAAGCGATCAGGTATGCACTTGAATTGCCGGTCGATATCTATGTCCCGGGCCACGGAGCAACAGGAGGGAAGGAGATACCAGAGGCATCGCTACTATTTCTGGAGACACTATATGCTAGTGTCAAGAAATACTACGATGAAGGCCTGCAGGATTTTGAAATGAAGAATAACGTCATTGCAGATATGGTGGCTTATTCAGACTGGTTCAACTTCGAGGAACTTGGCCGGCTTATCAGCTTTGTCTATCTTCAAGTTGAAGAAGAGGATTTCTAATTTACAGTTTCAACCCGAAAACTCATTCCCAATAACTGGAAGCGAACATTTTTTTATTTTAATCAATGACGGCTTTGGGTCGACAATCGCCGCTGACTCATCCAGTTTGAGCATCAGTTCTCTCCAAAACTGACGCTGGAGCGATTCATCCCAGAGACGACCTACGGCCACTTTCGGACGCTCGCACCAATATAAATTTGACAGCCATATTCGGTAAAATTAAAGGAACTTGAAAAGACCTGGATGTCGGTTAGCAACTAGCAAATAGGTATACTGTGCCCAGAATTCCCGGACGTATTCTGGGTGGCAACGCGATATTGAACTCGCTCGATACTCTAGCCGATTCGTACAGGTTCACTCAGCTCAGTTCAACCAACGCGTTAATCAGATCAACCATCGACTGAAAACGGGTTTCGGGTTGCTTGGCTAGCATTTTCAAAACCACATTATCCAGGTCTTTGCTGATAGACGCATTGATTGTCGAAGGAGGAGG
>Ga0209271_10000005_pt1 | contig 150353 bp, 196 predicted proteins | sample tdAd002_FD_187123 | JGI IMG/M metagenome (GOLD analysis project Ga0209271, IMG submission 187123) | Marine sediment microbial communities from the Atlantic coast under amendment with organic carbon and nitrate - tdAd00.2 (SPAdes)... | ecosystem: Environmental > Aquatic > Marine > Coastal >... | reverse complement strand
GCACGACCCAAGTATTGCAGCCCGAAGATTTAGACCCAGTAATCACAGAAAATGAGGCACATTGGTTGGTGTGTTGCTTATGTAATCAAGATTTAGTGGCTGGTGAAACAGTCTGTAAGTTCCCTCAAATGGACGGACAGGTTGTTTTGACATGGCAATTAGTCCACCCACTTTGCGTTGCTAAGTTAATGATTGACGAGGCCGCTATTCAACTTGAAGAGAGTGTGAGAATATGAAGATAGCAATTATTGGAGCAGGTCATTTGGGAAATCTATTGGCTACCGTAGCGGAAAAACATGAACATACAGTTATGCGTCTTGGAAAGGGTGATTCTAAATCCTACTTAGACATTGACTTAGCCGTGATTACCACACCACCTAAAAACACTATCTTTTGTTTAGAAGAAGAAATAGACTTGAATGATGGCGTTCCTATCATTTCATTTGTAGCGGGCATATCTTTAGCCTCTTATTCACCACATACGACAGCAGGGGCCGTCAAAGCCATGACTAATATAGCAGCAGGGGATGGCAAAGGATTCACCGTATGGGCTAAAGATAGAGAGATAGCCCCACGCCCTATGTCCCGTATTTATGCCTTCATGAATATGCTTGGACCTTCGGAGATGGTTGAAGATTCTAATTTTCACCGAAGTGATGTTCACACCAAGACGGCGGATGCCTATTTAGACGATGCCACCGCATTAATTGGAAGTGGAACTGCTTATGCTGTGGGGCTTTTGGAAAACTTTGTTCAATATGGAATAGAGGAGGGTCTGACCCGGGACATGGCTGAACGATGGGTCCACCAAACTTTCCTAAGTGCCATTCATTTGTGTAAGCAACAACCAGCATCGGAAATTATCAAATCCATAGCCACACCCAATGGAACCACCGCAGCAGGGTTAGAGTGGTTAAGTAGTGATAAGGTGGGATTGAGTATCTTTAATGCTTTATCCGTTACCGGTGAAAAATGCCGGGAATTAAGTGGGAACGGGAACTATTAAGTAAGTGGCCTCGGGTTATTTGGTTATGCGTCTTATTACAACCAGTCAAGGTTTGTTTAGGGTAAATGTTCCCGCAGATTATACATCATTCAATCGTAATGACAATGTGGACTGGATAGATTATCAATTAGCCACCAAAGGAGAGTTTTCTCCCATTCACTCGTGGATTGTTGAAAACTTTGTGACGGAGGACTCCACCGTTGTGGATGTCGGAGCACATATTGGAACATTTACGATTCCTACCTCTAAGAAGGCTAAAAGAGTCTATGCCTTTGAACCCGTAATTGAAACATTTCAAAGATTGACAGACCATATTCTTATCAACAATTCAACGAATATCATCCCTTTTAATTTTGCATTAGGAGATGTGCAGACATCAGCGGAACTGGATTATATGCCTTTGTTCAACACAGGTGGGGCCACACTCACAATTAGCCGTGGTTCCCTGCCAATCCGTAATCTTGGTGAAGAACACAATCCACCAAAATACAATATATTGGTTAAACCCTTAGATGATTTGGATTTGCCCGCATTGGATGTTATGAAATGTGACACCGAAGGATGTGAGTTATTAGTTATCAAAGGTGCTATTGAAACTATTAAGAAGTTTAGGCCAGTCATGATATTGGAACATAATGACCTCTCGGAAATGGAAGAAATCATGAGTTTATTTGCCGAAAATGACCTTTCATATATTTGTCAGCAAATTGAGGACCCATCCACAGACCAAAATACTGATTACCTTTACACACCCCTTTGAGAAGCATTAAGTATGAAGTATCGCCTTTACAGGCACATGACGGACTTGACCGTGTATCTTAGTGAGGCATTCGGGGCTATGTCACCCGCAGAACAGGACATGATAAGTTCCTCACCCTCTTTATCTAATGCTTGGTTAATGGAGCAAAGTGATAGTAGCGATTATGCCATAGAAGAACTCTCCAATGCTTGGGAGCGCATTAACGCTCGTGAAGAGAAGTCTGTTGAAAAGTTAGTCCTATTAGATAAGAAAATTGACAAGCCAGTTCTCAATGAATATGAGCGCATTGAACAGGAAGAAAGGTGGTTCCAATCCGAGGTCTTGAAACCTTTAGCCATTGCTCACTTACGCCGTAGGAGGATGGAAGCCGAAGGGTTGAACTACGAAGATGTGCAAGATTGGGAGCCGTCCGCAGAATACTTAGAAGAAACTAAATCGTGGGTTGAAGCCCCCTCACAATTCCAACCTACAAGGAAACCAATTCGTAAAGGATTCCCCACTCGTCAAGAAGCCGAACGCCAAGGTGTATTGATGACCGAAGTTTATCGTGTCGTCAAGACTGCACAAAGAGATGGCGTTACTAAGACCCAAATACTCCACAAGATTGGGAAAGATACATCCCGTTGGAGAAAGTCATGTAACGAAGTTTTAGACTGGATGATGGCCAATAAGAAGATTGTTAGAGATAATCGCAGTCTAAGAGGGGCCAAATACTACCTTCCAAAATATGCTGAACACCTCAAAGAAAGTGAGTTTCATAGAACCGTATATGAATCACTAAGAAGTGGACCCATTACACGAACTGCAATCGTTAAAGCAACCTGCTATGTTAATCCAAAAGGTCATGCCAAAGTCTTGGGAGCGTTAAAGTTACTCCAAAGAGAAGGCTTAGTTAGACCCATTGGTAACAAGTGGGAGATGTGTCAATGAAAGTAGGCATAATCGCTCCCTATTGGTTACCAAAGTTTGGTGGTGCAGAACAATATGTTTATCGTTTGGCTAAGTCACTCCATTCTAAAGGAGTTGATATTCAAGTCTTTACAGGAACACCATTTGAGGACGGAGCGGACAACGGGGACTGCGAAGAAATCGTCACACGCTATCACCCTTACGGACAAGTGTTTGCTAAAAGTTGGGGGACTCAATTGGAAAGTCATGAGGACCTTAGATGGACCCCAGAAGAAGAACATCTATTCAATGAGTATGAGTTCTATTCAGCGGCCGTTGAGTGGGCGATTGCGAATGAAATAGAAATTATTATGATTAACAATCCACTAACTCGTGCTATGCACTTTCAAGCCCGTGAACTGTATCAGCGACTTAAAGAGCATAACATTACCGTAGGTGGGATTCATCACGACCTTGGTTTGAGTATTAGACATGACTTGGTTGAGCATTATACAAATGAAAGCATTGGGGATTGGGAGGATGCTGCCGAAGCAGTTAGTAAAGTTTGGGAAGATAATCTAAATAATAGCGAAGGCTCACATTTACAATGCTATTTTCACATGGATAGTCCACTTTTCTTTGAACCCGATTTTGTAGTAAGCAATTCGGAATGGAGTCAAAGATTCATTGACCCATTAGAAACGGTTCCCAAAATTGTAGTCCATCCATTAATGGATGCTGAAAAATGGAGCGAGAGCGTAGTTAATCCCGAAGGAATAACACACGCAGACATACTTATGATAAATCCACAATACCATAAGGGGAGAAGTATGATGGCCAACCTAATTTTTGGAGCAGATAGTGATTGGACTTTTAGAGTATTAAAAGGAGGTTATGGAGATGCTTTCAAAGAGTTCATCCCTATGGTATCCAATAGCCGTGTAGCGGAAAGTGAACGAATTGATTTCAAGGATTATGTTCATGATGTGAGGGAAGCCTACCGCAAATCTTCTTGCGTTTTCTTCCCCAGCCGATATGAGGGTTATGGAATGTCCGCCGTTGAACCAATGTTTTGTGGAGTCCCAGTAGTTTGTAGTTCATACCCAGCAATCATGGAAGCAGTAGGAAGTTCAGCCAAAGTTGTGTGTCCTATTCTTGGAACTGCTGATGACTGGCATGAAGCCGTGGACGATGTATTATTACAACCCGAGTTATGGATTGGTAAAGGTTTGGAAAGAGCCAAAGTTTTGACAGACCGCCAAGAGAAGGAAGTTTGGGACCTCATTCATTTCTTGGGGGCCTTCATTTGAAAGTAGCATTATCAATGACTGCTTGGAAAAGACCTCAATACTTTGAGAAAGTTTTGGATAGCATAACTGAAGCAGGTGGTGAAGCATTACCAATGCACATAAGCATAGACGGAGGCTACGAGGAGCAACAAAATGTTATGCGAGAAATCGTTGAGCATAAAAGTTTGAATGCTTCTGTTTATGCACACGAGGAAAACCTTGGGTGCTCGGCTAATACTCATTATGCGTTAAGTAAGGCATTTGAGGACCCAAGCATAGATGCCATAATACATCTGGAAGATGATACTATGCTTCACCCTAACTTTTTTGATTTTATGCTTCCCGCATTAGAGCATTACAAGAACCAAGATATGGTGTTTAGCATTAGTGGTTATGCTAACAGAAATCTCCGCCCCATAACAGAAGTTTGGGGTAGCAATAACATAGGCATAAGGAATCGCTTTACTTGTTGGGGTTGGGGCATTACACGCAATACATGGGACGAAGTTTCGGATGACTGGTTCGGCATTAACTTTACAGATTATGAAAAGTTTGTGGAGGATGCCGCTAAAGGCAAGAACTCATTCATGAGTTGCATAAGCAAGGACCCCAAAGGTTCGTGGGCTTGGCCCATGAATAAACATTGGAGAAAAGATAGGTTAGAAATCGCTCCGGATGAAAGTTTGGTTCAAAACATTGGGGAGGAGGATGGAAAGTTTGCTACCAGTTGGTCTTGGCAGTCGCAGCAGACAGACCTCTATTTCCCTAATCGTATTTATGAGTCCTTTGACTTTGAGATGGCTGATATGGAATTACAGGAATTACAACCTAATATAAAAGATACCCGCCCAGCCGCATACGATATTTGGGAGTCATTATAATGATAGAAAAAGAATTATTAGAGAATCCATTTCCTTGGATGAATGATGCTGCCATAGCATATTATGATTCTATTATGCGTCCATCTATGCGTATCTTAGAATGGGGTGCTGGTTATTCCACGATATGGTTAGAAAAGTTTGACCCCGCATATCTTGTTTCCATAGAGCATAATAAAGATTGGGCGGACGCATTAGAACCTTACCTCAATGCAACTGATATGCGAAAAGTGGATACTTACCCGCATAACTTCGTTAATGAATGGGAGGAGCAAAGTTTTGACCTCATAATCATTGACGGCATAAATAGACTCCAATGTTTGTATTGGGTCTTGGAACATAATCTCTTAGCGGAAGGTGGAACTATTGTTTATGATGACATTCACAGAATGTGGAGCCATACAGAATATCATGATGCTTGGGAAACTTTGGAAGATGAGGAGTTTGACTTGCAGATGTTACCACACACAGATATGGAACACCGAATGAATAATGTTTTGGAAAATGGCCCTGAATCTTTAGAAATCACTCTCTTTGCACATAAGGTTAAATAGGTGCTCACCCACAGTTAATCTTAGCCCGCAACTTAAGACTGCGGACGAGGACCGTGACTGAATAAGCCGAATAGGTGAGGTTAAGGTATGCAAGATAGGGAGCACGACTCCCCTACTGACGGCCAAGTGGCATATAGGTAGCCGGTTAAAGTCCGGGTGAGCAGTAATGGCAAATGCAAACGGAGAGCCTTGAGCCATTTGGAGTGTGCAATCCCACACTCCCGGTCCGCCCCTTATATTCACTATCAATTCTTGAGAACCGTTAAATAGGCAATAGTCTTTCGGTTACACATGGCAGAACGATTGATGAGCCTTCGGGAAGTTGCAGACTTCACCCGAATGAGTGTATCAACCGTGCGGCGTTATATTCGTCAAGGACGAATACCAGCGTATAAAATTGGCCAAGGTATCACATCACCATTGCGTGTGCGTGAGAAAGATTTACTATTATTGATGGAGCAGAACCGTATCACTTAAATAGGTGAAAATTATAGGAGAGGTATGAGCAACATGGAAGTAATCGCAGTATCATTTGGAGAACAGGAGTCCTCAAAACTGAACGAGGCCGCATTTGCGGTCAAATGGTTTAATGAAAGAGGCTACAATTTGGACTTAGATAAAGACCACCTACATGATAGTAAAGGCAATGAGGCTACTTGCTCACTTATGGGTCCATTTATCGTTTTCAAAGAAATGGAAAAGCCATTCCCCGATATTGTTTTTGAGTATATTCTTGAACTTACAGACCCCAAAGGTGTGGTATCAATGATGGAAAATGACGATAATGAGTGGCCCATTCCCGACAGTCAAGCCGACCTATATGTGGGCGACTTTATTGCTTCTATGAAGGCAGGTGATGAATAATGGGAACTCGTAGTCTAACTCACTTCAAGCGAGATTCCATAGATTCACCTACACTTATGACTATGTATCGTCAATTTGATGGCTACCCACGAGGGCATGGCCGAGATATAGCAGGTTTCATGTCTAACAAGATAGTCTATAATGGTTATCCAATAACCGCCTATCACGATTTCAACGGGATGGGTGATGTAGCCGCACAAGTTATCGCTCATTTGAAAACCATGAATTATCCTATTATTGAGAAAGAAGCCATTGATGGTTCTATGTATCTCACAACAGACCGTATGGTGGAGCCAAATTATACAGAACCACGCATAGGTAATGCGTATATCGTTGAACCGGATGCTACCGACCAAGGTGAAGAATATGTCTATACAGTTTATTTGGAACCTTATCCGGATGAAGAAACTTACGAGAGAGGAACTTTCCCAACAGAAGGAGAAGGGGGAATCTTTATCAAGGTGGAGGACACCTACGAGAATAAGACCCTCTTTGACGGCTCAATAGAAGATGCACTACGAGAGTTCCCAACATTAGAAAGGTGATATTATGAAGCAAACGATACTTTGGAAATGCCCGCAATGCGATAACGAAGCCCACTACAAAGGTTTGTGCCGTGATTGCACCGAATATAGTGAAGCCGGAGAGGTCTTGAAACCTATCTCTCGTGTTCGCCATAACCAAGATGGAAGCATCTATGAAGCACCGGATAAGAAAGGTATTCGCCCTAATGAATTAACACTTGAGATGATGAAGCAACAACGCCGGAATCAAAAGAAACTCACTAACAAACAAAAGGAACAATTAGCCGCACAAAAGAAAGCAATGCAAGCAGCCATGAAAGCCGAGGCAGCCAAAGCCTCCCTTGAAACCACCGAAGATGGAATCTTAGAAATTGGAGAAAGTGAGGAAGAGTAATGTGTGGTGTAATACCAACTGAATGTTCAAATAATTGTGGATTTTGGGTCACAATTGGCCCCTGTCCTCGTTGCTACAAGGTGGTATAATGAAGTTTTACAAGATTAAGGAAGCCATTGAAGAATATATGCACAGTCAAGGCAAAGATAGCCCCGACTTGTGGATGGCCACCATGTCATTATTGAATGCTGCCAATTACTTTTCACAGAAGGCTCCAAAAGATTTCAAGATTAGTGATGAGAAACTCACAGAAATGATTAGTGAGATGGTTGATTTGTGGAATCCCGATGTTGCTAAAATATCGGAGTTAGAGCAGAAATTATCTAAAGACAAGGAAGAATTAGTTGGCCTTGGTGATGAAGGGTGTGAAGAGGAATGATTGAATTAGCCATATCTTTTGGATTGTTTGCTATCTTTAGTTTAGGAATAGACTGGATGATGTGGCGACATTTCAGTTCAATTTATGAGGCTCAATTTGTTATAACAGATAAACTACTCAAAAAGTTAGACCCCGCAGGTGTTAGTGGCCATACAGGACCCATAGGAGCAACTGGCGTTCCATCACAACTGGGACTAAGTGGTGCAACTGATGACACCCTATCAGCAACCGAGTTTTACGATAAATACATTGAAACGGGTGAAGAAGATGACTCCCTTTGAAGTTTTTGTGATTTTTATGCTACTTGGAATCAGCGGGCGTATTTATCTCACAGGTAATGCAATAAGGTCTGACCTTCGTGCTATGCTAAATGAACAAAAGAGAGGGAAGTTTCCATGAGCATTAGACGCATTATTGGAAGGATAACTTCTCCAATTTTTGTCCCTTTACGAAAGTTTGTAGTTTGGGGGGATGAAAACTTTGGAACTTGTGATATGAAATTGGTAGTAACTCCAAGAGATGGTGAAGAAGAATGACTGACTTCACATTTGCTGAATATCAAGTGTCCGCCCGAAGGACGGCATTATATCCCGAAGACGAAGGCATAATTTACACTACTTTGGGACTTGTTGGCGAATCCGGAGAGATTGCCGAGAAGGTCAAAAAAGTTATCCGTGATAGGGGAGGTAACTTTGAAGAAGCCAAAGAAGAAATCGCCAAAGAATTGGGTGATGTTCTTTGGTATATGGCTAATCTTGCTTTTGAGTTAGGTTATGACCTTGGAGATATTGCCGCAATCAACATTCAAAAGTTAGTGGACCGTCAAGAAAGAGGTAAAATCCACGGTGATGGCGACAATCGTTGATATTAAGTAAGTGGTAACATGATTAACCCTCACATGAGCGATTCACACGACTATATTACCAAGTTCCGTAACTTTCGGGCAACCTTTATGGAAGAAACCGGAATTAAGGATGATGAGGTAATACAGAAAAATTGGGAATTGTATTTAGTTCATTTCCTTTGTATGTGTGATGATTGCCAACCACCCGTTGCACCCGATATTTCATATTACCCTCAATGGCCGGACCGTTATGACGGTGAAGGTGATTTTGACGAAGATACAAGCGGGAACGGGTTGAATCCATGATAATTCTTGATATTGAAACCAAAAACTTGGAGCCAATAGGTAATGGACTCCAATTTGGCAACCCACAAAATTGGAAAACCTCATGTGCTTGCGTCTTAGAAGTAATCGGCCCCAGCCACCAAGATTTGAAACCCCATGTTTTCGTGGAAAAGGGTATGGTAGCGGAATTGAAGAAATTAGGCATTGAATGTAAAAGTTTTGAACACCTTCCCGACTTCTTAGAGAATTGTTTGGAGGATGAATTACCATTACTTACACACAATGGACTTGGTTTTGATTTACCCATTCTTTCTAAAAACATTGCAGACGGTGGTGGTAGTTGCCATGATGTTTTACACCGGTATGAGGCGGCAGGGCTAACTATTGATACGGCTTCCGACTTAAAAATTAAGACTGGTAAAAGATTTCACCTCCAAGATTTGATTAAGGGAGTCCTCGGACCGTCTGCTTCAAAACTTATGAATGCTGCAAATGCACCCATTGAATGGCATAACGAAAATTATGAAGATGTGATTAATTATTGCATCTCCGACTGCCTACTTACTTATCAAATGTTTTACATTGCCGGTGATGAAGGCGTATTGGAAGCCGTGCCAAGTAAAGAGAAGAAAGAGGAACGAGTTTTAGTCGCCGATTGGAAGACTTGGCTGGACCTGTCTGCAAGAACCTTCAAGTCCTAAGACTAATAACTCTATTACATGGAAGATAAGGAAGAGGAACCTGCTTTCAAGATTTCACCCGCCAAAGCGGACCGTTGGTTATTGAGAATCAAGAATGTTCTCTTTGACGATTACAAAGATTTTAAGGATGGCTCCTATCAAGGGGACATCAAAGATGAAATCATTAAGATGATTCAAAAGAACTTTCCCCTCAACACACCGATAGCGGAAGACGAGTTTGAAGTTGCTATTTCGGTATGCGTAAAAGATGTGGTTAGATACATTAAGGAGCATACGAACGGAGTTCATGATAACTTTATCCTAAACTTTGCTGCTGATTTTGTTTCCCAAACTTTAACCACAATCTTCAAAGTAAGCGAAAGTGACCCACCCCCAGGCATTAGAGATGATGATTTTATGTATGGCTAAACATTAAGTAGTTAATAGTAAGCATAAGTGAGTGATGGTAAGGCATAACTGTGAGGTTCAAGTATTAACTGCTATGCGTGAGGCATTAGCCCGAGCATACGATATGCTAAATACGGAGGGTGTAAGCAATCCGGAGCGTTTGCATTATTGGCGTGGACGCATAGAAGGCATAGAAGAAGGCATAAGAGTTTTTCAACACCATAGCAATTGTCGCAATACAGGCATAGGGCCAAAGTTTTTTGCATAAAGATTAAATACTATGGGACAGGTGGAGCATATATGAATGGAAGAGAACAATACGAATCCGTGCGTTACACCGCATTGGGTGAGAATAAGTATTCCATTACTGTTGTCGGACCAACCCGCACAAGGGGTATCGTGGTGTCGGCACCTCACGAAGATTTCACCCAGTTCTATGATGCCTTTCAAGAACAGTTAGAAGGCAATCCCACACTTGATACAGTCATTTTGACGGCTATGAATCTCACCCTTTTTACGACTCCAACTGTGCAAGTTTTAGGTGTGGTATCACAGGGTCTTGGAACCACATAAGAGTCAAGACCTCAATAAATTATGAAGCGTGATATGATGAGAGAACGAGCCGATAGAAAGCGTAAATCTTGGCAACAAAAAGATAATAAAAGGTATGGTGGCCTTGAGAGTGATGACCTTAATATGTTAGCACTTCAAGGATTGACAAAATGTAAGGAATGCCACGAAGTCATCCCTTTACATATCAGTAGTTGCCCCGAATGTGGTGCGACTTGTGAATATCCACCTACAAACGCTTAAATAGGTGTGTGCTTTAAGTAGTGACTATGACGAACCTGAATATAGTGAACCTTGTTGCATCTGCACGATATACTGACAGCCTTGATATTATCGCTGTTGCTGAAGACCTCGGTATTGATTATGAACCCGAACAATTTCCAGGAATGGTTTATCGCAACACCAACCCAAAGGTTTGTGTGCTACTCTTCCGTTCCGGCAAGGCAGTTGCCACCGGTGCCAAATCATACGAGCAAGCAAAGATAGCCCTTCGCACACTTTATGATAAGTTAGCCGCACTCAATTATAATCTTTGGACTTACACGGATGACATTATTTTGCAGAACCTTGTGATTACTCATGATGTAGGAGCCACACTAAATCTTCCATATCTTTCAGTTGCACTTCCAATGGAACGCACAGAATATGAACCGGAGCAGTTCCCCGGATTGATTTACCGATTAGAGGACCCATCAGCAGTTTGCCTTGTGTTTTCATCCGGTAAGTGTGTTATCACAGGTTGTAAATCCACCGATGACGCTTTGAAAGCCTCCAAGAATCTAACTAAAGATGTTAAAGAACACACCAAATACCAGTCTTGAAGGTGGTTAGTATCGGTAGTAAAAGAATATCATGGCAGACGCACGGCCCTCGCCGTGTGGACGGTGATATACCCAATCCGGCTAATTCATGGAAAGCGAAAGCGTGGGATTACTCCACTTCCATAGATGCAGGGATTCCAGTTGGCGAAACTGAACAACATGGATTGCTCAAAGATATTGTCGGACTATTTCATAATCGTTATGGGAAACTAAAGAAAATCCTTGAAGCAGAAACAGGCGTTAAAGTAACCGGCAACCTTACTGAAGTAAAACAGAATTGGAGCGACTATACGAAACGAGTCGCCACCGTGATTGGAATTGTTGCTGATGTTCGCCGAACTAAATCGGGCGGACGCATGGTTGAGTTAGAAGATATGACTAATGAAACCCTTACTGTATTCGTGGCGAAAGAAGACCCAGCCGCCGGAACTTTGTTACCGGATGATGTAATAGGTGTTAGCGGAACCTTCAATAGAGATGGCACAATGTTTTGGACTAACCGAGTTCAATATCCCGACATCCTCAAAACCAACATAAATAAAGGTGGCTCGGATTATGACCCCGTTTCTATTGCCTTCATTTCCGATATTCACATTGGAAGTAAATACTTCATGGAAACTGAATGGGACAAGATGATGAAGTGGTTGAATAGTGATGATGAAACGGCTCACAATATCAAATATCTTGTAATTGCCGGAGATGCGGTGGACGGCATAGGTGTCTATCCCGGTCAAGAAAATAACCTCGCAATAGATGATGTGTATGACCAGTATGAGTATTTGGCAAGGAAACTTGATATGCTACCCGACCACATTACACCGATTCTAAGTCCCGGAAATCACGATGCAGTTCGTCCCGCAGAACCTCAACCGATGTTGGAACCTTTGATTCGTCAAAGATTTAATTCCACAATTCATTCCGGCAATCCCGGCCACATCAACCTTTCCGGCATTGATGTGCTCACCTATCACGGTAAGGGGATTGATGACATGGTTCCGAGAATGGCTCATGTGACATATCAAAAGCCAGCCGAAGCCATGAAGGAAATGTTGAAGAAAAGACACCTTGCCCCTATGTGGGGTGAACGCAACGCCCTCTCACCCGAAGAAGAAGACCAAATGGTAATTGAAACTGTTCCGGACTTATTTGTAACCGGCCATACTCACGCCCACCAAATGGAATGGTATCGTGGAGTTCCTCTTGTGGTGTCCTCAACTTTCCAAAATGAAACAGGTTTCATGAAAATGTTAGGTTACAAGCCCAAAAAAGGATTCCTTTCAGTCTATAACATTCAAAATAGAGAAATGCGAGTTATCGCTTTTGACGGGAACCCTTAAATGGCTGAAACACATCGGGATTGTTATGTTCAGCCGAAGAACCCTGCACGACTTAGTTAGACCATTTTTTGGACTGGTCCTCTTACAACCTGTTGTAATAATGTGGTTTATATTTATGTCCGATGATTGGCAATCCGATTACATGAGCCTCGGTTGGCCTCTTCAATTAATATGCACTATCTGGATGGTTCCCTGCTACTCTTGGTATGAACGCCATGTCTTAACAGAAGATGATGCCCGAATCATTCATTTGGACTGAATAGGCAATCTCTTAAGTATCAAGTCGCACTACAAGAACGCTATGATGAACCACCGTATGGTAACTCTTCTGTTAAGTGTTTTGATGTTGGCCGCTCCTTTGGCCGGATGTTTAGACGATGCAGAAGTAATCACAACAAACGACACCAATGATGATACATTGATGGGAAATAACACAACAACGAACGAAACCGCCGATAATAACACCGGCAATAGCACCACTATGCCCGAAAGAGGCAATAATACTTTCTCTTGTGAGGCTCTCACCTGCGGGTGTGACCCACGCCTATGTGATGAGGATAACAATACCATAGTAATGGATTGGGATAATATGACCGAGGAAGATTGGTGCAATTGGAATGGGAATGAATGGCACACATGGACTGATGAGAACAATAATACCACCGGTGCCTGTGCAGTAATTTGTTTTCCGGAACCAATAGACCGACCTATCAGCGGAAACAACACCACAACTGAATGGTTTAGATTTTGGACTAATGGGACAAACGAAACTTTGCTTCACATCACCAATGGAGGCAGCAATTGGACCCATGTTACAGTTACTATGAACAACATGACTTACAATATGACCTATGAAGAAGTCATGAGTTTGAACACCACAGGCATGGCCGATGGCCTTTATATGGCTAATATCACTCTTTACGAAGGAAACCAAACCGTCATGGAGATGGAAACTTGGGTCGTCTTTGATGATGGAGAGATGATTGTTGAGTATTTCTCCGATACAACCGAAACCGAAACTGTTGATACAACAGAATAGGCTTGCAGTATAGCGTTTTAAGTAGTTGTGAATACTATAAATAACCGTGGTTGGACGGGCCAATGGTGCAGACGAAATCTTTGTAGCATTATTGATGATTGTTATTATGGCTGCTGCCACTCAATCAAACCTAATAATGAAAGTGGAAGATTCACCAATATGGCACGGGAAAATACCCTATGACTGCGCCTATTTAGAAGGAATTGTCTATGAAAAGGTTGAGTTTGACGAACCAATAAATGGTTATGATTATGGAGTAAGGGTCAATGTTACTGTGGATAACACTACTAACTACAAAATTGGCATTACTGTGTCGGAACTCACCTATAACTTAGCGGAAGTTAATGGAACTTACGGAGGTTACACCTGTAAGATGGCAGATATTCACAACATGATTGACTCGGGAATAATATGGGTAGTCCCTTAATCACCAAACAATATAAATACTTGAACTTCCTACTCGGACCTATGGGACACCAACCTTGCAGCGTTTGTAGCCGAGAGATGAATGGATTTCATTCCGGAAAGATAAGTAGCACATCAAGTGCATTAGAACCTAATTTTTGTAGTCGTTATTGTCGCCTCTATGATGAAAAGGGCTTGAAAAAGATTAATGGTGCTGAAACGCAAGGAAACTCACAATTCTCGGGATTCAATTACTGGCCGAAAATCAGTTGTAAATGCGATATGTGCAGTAAAGAGTTCAAAATCAGTTGTAATGCCGAACATAACAATCAAGTATTTTGTTCCAAAAAATGCCACAATGCGGTCAAAACTTCCAAAAGGAGAGCCATGAGAGAATATCTCGTGCTACGCATCCTTAGAACTCTCGGATGGCATAATGGAAAAGAACATGATGGCTGGATGGGCGGACGAGAGATGGCTAAGAAAATGAATCAATGGGGATATAAAGCCAATGGAGGCACAGTCGGTGGAATGATTCGGAAGTGGGTGGCGAGAGGTGTCGTGGAACAACAACCACACACTAAAGGTGGGAGTATGTATCGTCTTGCCCCAAAATACCGTGAATCACCTATTGGAAACTTGGTTTGGCAATACAACCAACCCTTTGTGCAGAAAACATTTAACAAGGTTTAAGTATGTTAGAGAGGCTGTAAGAATTATGGGAACCTCCTATGACGAACGCATCATCAACAGTCAAGAGGGTTTTGAAGCCTCTATGAAGCACTTTCAAAAGTTCAGTAAGACACTTCGGGGTTGCACCGATGTGGACTTGATGTATGAACGAAACGGTAAGTTTCTGTTCTTAGAAGGCAAGCAAGTCAATGATAACTGGACTAAACTTGTTATGCCTTGGGCGCAATGGTTTGCCCTCAAACAATTACGAAACTTAGACCCTAAGAAAGTCAAGGTTTTTATCGTTGGTTATACTACTGACGGCACATACACATTCTTCCCAATCGGACTCGGAGTAAAAGAAGAGAAAACTATTATCTTTACCAAAGGACACAATGATTCACACGACTTTGCAGATGAGGCGGAAATGTTAGCCTTCGTTAAGACAATAGCCGAAAAGATGGAACGCCGACCAAGCCAATATCGCCGATAAAAAAGCAAAGGCTTATTAGGGTGAAAATACAACAGTAAATTGCCGGGGAAACGGTGGTTGTGTAAAATCGGTTTATTTTTGTCCGATAAGCACATCTTCCTCCCACGAGGTCCGGCACGGGCGATTTCATGGCCCTCCACCGCCTCACCCTCTATTACTAAGTGCGAAGCCCTTAAATACATGAATCCTTTCGCATCACTTGGAGCAATAACTATGTGGCCGTTCAACAACAAATCAAAACCTGTCAATACCTACACCGAAAAATCAATTCAAGAAGTCTTGAATAGTAAGGACATGGAATACTACATTACAAATGAGAATGGACTCAAGACAAACCTTCCCTTCAAAGCGTGTATCGGAACATCGGGTCAAGGCAGACTTAAGGATGCAGATTACAAACTACTCAAAGCCCTTTTCGGACAGCCCGATACCGGTTATCAATCGGGTGATGGTAAAATCCGCAAGCATTGGACTATCAGCATTGATGGTGTCGTTTGCACAATCTATGATTGGAAACAGGGTCGCCGTTATAGCAACACACCACTCAAATATAGCACTTGGTCTGTGGGCGGCTCAACGCCGTTATCTCGCCGACTCGTTCAAGGAGTCATTGATGCCTCGTATAGAGGTTATGCTGACAAAATCACTCGCATGGAATAAAGTGCGAACAGTTAAGTAGGTAATTCATTACTCGTTAATTATGCCTACGCAGATAGAACACTTGATAAAGCACTTTGAACACGAAGATTCAATTTCAAACATTGAGGCTCAAGCAGTTTATCGCATCCGTGCCTTGCCACGCAGAATCGCCGACCTAAAAGAAAAAGGTTGGGAGTTCACCGCAGTATGGAAGACAGACCTAACGGGCCAAAGATACAAGAGATACTTCTTAGTAAGTCGCCCTACTAATTGAAATCTAACACACCAACACTTAAATAGGTGTTTGATGGGTCTTTGATACATGAAGACCATACCGAAGCAAATAATCGCTCTAATTTTAACCGGAGTTATCCTTACAGGTTGTATCGGCACACTTACAGGTGCAGATGACGATTCAGCCTCCGATGCCACGCCGGAACCACAACCCTCAACAACATGGTTTAATGAAACCTTTATCTTTGAGAATGCAATGGCAATGGGCCACATGACTACTCACGACTACAATATGACTGTCAATACAACCATGCACATGACTTGGGATATTTCATGCCGCTTTCAACAACCTTTGGTTGGAAATGCTGGATATGTTAATATCACCTTGGAACAAGGTGGGGAACCAATAGTGAGTGAGCAATATACCTCTCTTGAAACCGAGGACTTTACACTTCATTGGAATGAATCAAACATCAGCGGAAATGACTTTACACTTGTCATCATGGCAGAAGGAAGCGACCACACAATAACAGGTGGAATGCAAGATTACTATTTATTAGAAACCACTATTGAATACATTTAATAGGGTGATTGACCTACTGTAAATTATGCCCGAAGGACCCGAGGTTCGCCGAATTACAGACCATTTAGAACGCCACACAAAGGATGCAGTTTTGGTTTCCATAGATGAAGTGGACCCACGATACGGAACAGAAGGCCGACAATTTAGGGGAGCCGTTCAACCCTTGATGGATGCGTTGTCTAAAAATCCATTACCTATTACAGTCAATTGTAAAGGGAAGTTTATTTATTGGTTGGTTGATAAAGATGGCGACAAGCCATTCGTCATATTCCAAACTCTTGGAATGAGTGGCACATGGCGTGAATCCACACCCAAGAAACATCACCGATTAAGTTTCGTTTTGAGAAAGACCAAGACCAAAACCATTCACTACAAGGATGCTCGTTGTTTCGGAACCTTCATCGTTCACGAGGGTCTTGAATCTCTTGAACAAAAGTTAGCCAAAGGTTTGGGACCAGATTTGTTACAAGTTCAAACACCCAGGGAACAAGTTCTAACTATCTTTAGAAAAAAGGACAAACAGAACATCACAAAAGTTTTGATGAATCAAAAAGTGTTTGCTGGGATAGGTAACTATCTCAAGGCAGAAATCCTTCACGAGTGCAAACTTTCTCCACATTGTAAGGTTCAAGATTTGACCGATGATGAATTATGGAACCTACATCAAGTTGCCCGCAATCACATTACCATCTCTTATAATGCCCGTGGAGCAAGTTTCCGTGATTATGTTATGCCCGATGGCAGCAAGGGAACCAAACAATACAAGTTCAAAGTCTATCAAAGAAAAGTTTGCCCGTGCGGTGAGCGTGTAACACGAGAAGAAACTCCCGACAAGAGAGCGACATGGTGGTGTTCTCGCTGTCAAGAAATCCCTCAACAAACGCTGGTTCAAAGCACTTTGATTTAGAAGGCTTCATATAGTCGGTCTAATGAAGTTATACCATGCCAACAAAAGTCATCAATAACAGGATGGAAGTTATGTGTATTTGTGGCCTTTGGGGTCGGATGTCCGACTTAGGAGGCTTTGACAAAAATGGAAAACAATTAGTATCATTCGTGTGTTCGTGTTTGGAACCTAAACCCAATTGGGAACAACCCTTTGAGGAACAATTGAGAACTGTTAAGTAATAATAACCCATCACAATACTTCATGGTGAAGTCCAAAGAAGATTTGCCCTTTTGGGACAAGTATGTGGATATTAAGGAGAATCCCGAACATTTCGGAATCCCCGAAGCCCACATTTCAAGGATGCACCAATTGAAAGAAGAAGGCTTTACACCCACTATCATTTATGATATTGGAAGTGCCGTAGGTCATTGGAAGGTCGCTATGGAGGATGTGTGGCCCGAGGCCCGCACATTTCTCTTTGAGGCGAATGAAGACATGGCTCCATTTTACGACCATTACCATTGGGAAGATTACCACATCGGCCTTCTTAGTGACACAGACCTCACCGAGCGTAACTATTACTACAACGAACAAAACATCGGAGGCAATTCATATTACAAAGAAAATACGGAGGCATATTCATCGGACACATTTAGGGTCTTGAATACAGAAACCTTGGATAAAGTAGTTGCAGATAAAGGTTGGCCACACCCTCAATTGATTAAGTTAGATGTGCAAGGAGCGGAATGTGATATTTTGAAAGGAAGTCCCAAGGTTTTAGAAAGTGTGAAGTGGTTGGTGGTGGAACTTCAACACACGAATTATAATGAAGGAGCATTGCTGGCAGCCGACAGCATTGCACTCATCCAAAGTTTTGGATTTGAGTTAATAGATGAAATGTTTGCCTCCTCCGACCCCGGAATAGATGGAGATTATTTATTTCGTAAGAAAGAGATGGTTTAAGTAGGTCAAAACAATTGAGTCAGATTATATGATTGAAATAAAAGTCACACCCAATCAAGTGGAAAATGCTAAAGAAGAAATCAAAAGTTTTGATTCACAAAAAACACACAACAAAGGTAACTGGTCCGGGAACTGGAAAGGACCCCTTGGTGAATCTTTGATGGAGGATTGGCTGCAATCTTTTGATGACCTATCGTTTGATGCTATGACCTTCGTAAAGCGTGGATGGACGGAACCGGATTTCCGTTTGCACACCAACACCAATACACCTACAAGTGTGGATATTAAAACCACTACACACTACGCCAATTGGAGCCAAAACCCTCCGAAACACGATATTTATGTTTGGAGTGAACTCAAAGGTAGTCCAAACAATCCACACACTTTGATTATCAAAGGTTGGTTAAGCAAACAACAGATGACGGAACTCATGACTGAATCCAGTCAAAATGACTGGGATGAAAAGAATACTCAAAATGGATGCTACAAAGTGGAGCGTGAGGCATGGGGCAAAATGCGGACCGATTGGTGTTTCACCGATAATGCCCTTGAAAGTATGGATGACTTCGTAACTCAAATCATTGAGAGATAGGATGACTGAAACCAGCAAACTTTATTGGTTAGATGACTCACCGATGTTCACCATGTTTGAAGATGGTGGGGCGTATCACCTCATTTGGCATTGTCCGCCCGAACCCGTAGTGATGATGGCCGTTAATAATCCCGACAAAGATTGTTGCAGGGATGAAACCGGAAGAACATGGAATGGAGCCGCACTCATTGGATTCATTCGTTATTGCCCTCCCACAAATAGGCATTATCAGCATATTGTAAAGTCATAAAGATTAAATAGGTCATCACTACTTGTATAAAATTATGCGTAGCCCATATCCACCTTACGACAAAGACGACAAGAGAAGTAATCCATACAGTCCCTTCGGAAACCCGAGCGACTGGTTCCCAGTTTCCGACCCAGTTACAGATGAAATCATGAAGGAAATGAAGAGGATTCTCAAATCACTTCTAAACGATAAAAACTCTAAAAAGAAGATGAAAGATATGAAAAAGCGAACCACTCTTAAGGCTACTGTAAAAAGAGGGGAGAAGAAGTATAGAATCACTATTGAAGAGATTACCCCTAAGCCATCCGAAGTTCCCGATGAAATCAAAATTGAATGGGACTCCGATAAATCTTTCGGAAAGGGCCACAAAGATTTGAAAGAGTAAGTAATCTTTCAAGTAGTAAGACACTTCTGCCTAAACTATGGAGAAGACAGGCGCAAGGTATGTAAGATTTGACATCATCATGCCACTACACATGATGGAAAGAGTCTATGTTTTGAGGGCCATTGATTCCATCCTAAATCAATCACACCGTAAGTGGAGATTAACTATTGTTGAAACTCCCGCATCCGTCAAAAAGAATGGTAATTTTTGGAAAAAGTTTATTCTTGAATTAGATGATAGCCGTTTTCACCATTGTATAGAAAGCAGTAAAGGCATATCAGCCGCAAGAAATCAAGCAGCCGACTGTGAGCGTAGTGATTATATCGCCTTCCTTGATGGTGATGATGCTTGGGAACCAAATCATCTTGAAATAATGGCGAATGCTATTGCATCCTCTAAAGAAGAGGTCGTAATGTGGTGGGCGAGATTAGGAAAACCTTTGCAGTTGAAAAGCCTAATGAATGGTAGGACTCAAACCAAAGTTTTAGAATACTCACCCTATGAAGGCTTAGAATTGTTTTCACCTAACTATTATTATTATTATTTTATGGTTCATCCGGCATACCCATCGGCATTTGTTGTAAGAAGAGATGCCTTCCAAGCCATTGGTGGCTTTGACCCTATAATGCTCCGATGTGAGGACCAAGATTTAGTTATGAGATTGATACATCCTCAAGACGGACAAGGGATTGCACAATTCGTGGATTCTCTTTCAGTCATTCGTGAACCATCTCGTGAATCCCATAAGATTTCAGCGGAAGATAAAGATTATGTGCAAGAATTAGTGGACCGTTACCCGTGGCCACAAGTTTGGGAAAAACCGGATGAGTTACTGGAAGAGGTTTGGGAAGATATGTTGGAACACATATACGAAACCCGCCACAAAAACTTTACACTTAAGTAGGTCGCTGCACACTTCAAACCTATGGAGTCCTCCACCAAGGAATTGATTGCAGAACTCAAGCAAGTGGATACCAAACTCCGAAAAGTTAGGCAGACTTATGACGAAAAAACCAAGATACTCCACAAGATGTCTGCCCGGATTCAAGCAAGATTAAGGTTGCGTTGCGACCACGAGTGGATAAGAGATTCACACCAATATGCTGAATACTATTGTAAGCATTGCACCCTGCATAAATGATAACAATTAAATAGGTAATAGGAAGGGATAGATACTATGAAGCAACAGCAGTATAGCAGACCTTCAAGGACTTTAACATTGAATACGCATGGTGGCACCAGCCATCTAAGAATAGAACATATCATAGCAGTTAGGGCTACTGATGATATGGTGGATGTTTTCACACAATTCCATATCTTTACCGTTGATTGTGCCGATGAAGACGCAGCCATGACTTTGGCCTCGGACATTCACGACCTCATGGCACAGTAATGTTTTAATACTTGATGCCTTCGTAGGGATAACATGGGAAATTGGTTCACAATTACAACCGGCGGAGAAATCATAGACCATCCTTGGATTGATAGGCCGAGCCTTGAGCAGATGCAAGAACAAGTTGGTGGCTACATTGAAGTATGCCCTAAGCACACCGAATGGCATAAGGGTAATACACCCTACACCACTAAGATGTATGAAGCCTACGCCAATGAAGAAGGCATGATGTATGGATTACCTGTAAATCGTCATGCTACCGAGATATTAGGCTACACCATTCTTGGAGATGTATTGTTTCATGGAGTGCGAAGCATTTGAATATCTTCGTGCTTGATGAGGACCCGTGGACTGCGGCGGCTTGGGCGGCAGACCGGCATTCCGTGAAGATGCCCTTAGAATCGGCACAACTCTTATGCACAGCCCTTGCATCACACGGGGTCTTGGATACACCATACAAGCCTACACATAAGAATCATCCATGCACAGTATGGACTGCTTTGAACCGAGAAAACTTTGACTGGTTATGTATGCACGGATATGCGTTATGCAAAACTTACCAATTGAGATATGGAAAGGAACATAAATGTTTAGCAGTTATTGAGTGGTGTGAGCAGAACCGATTGTATATCCCCGAAGGAAAACGCACACCTTGGGCTATCTGCATGGGTGAGGAATACAAAGTCGGAGAAGATGTTGTCGCCTCTTATCGTCAGTATTACAAAATAGGTAAAACTTACATGAACAAAGGAAGTGGCCCACAATGGAACAAGAACCCTACGGGAAAGCCACCTTGGTTTTGATTTATATTACTTAACGGTTAAATAGGTGTTGGATGTTATAATTCATCATGGGGAAAAACCGACTCGTGGCACAAAGAGTTTATTTGGCAGGGCCTATTGATTATGCAGATGACGATGGAATCGGTTGGCGACAAGCCATCACACCCAAACTTGAAGCCATGAATATCATGGTGATGGACCCTACAAACAAGATGACTACTAATACCCGATATAATGAAGTCGGAGAGGAACAGAACAACCTCAAAGAATTAAAGAAATTAGGTCGTTGGCATGAACTCCGTAGCGAGATGAAACCGATTGTCTTAGTTGATTTGAGAATGGTTGAGATTGCAGATTTCGTTATTGCTTACATAGACCAAAACACACCAATGTGTGGAACTTGGGAAGAACTCTTCGTTTCACTACGCCAAAGGAAGCCTACATTTGTAGTAGCCGAGGGTGGAAAGGAAAATATGCCTCTTTGGTTATTTGGCCGTATCAATCCCGATTATATTTTTGACTCTTTTGAAGATTTGGAGAATTACCTAAGTGGTATTAATCAAGGTAAAATTGCCGAAGATGCCACTCGTTGGGTATTCTTTAACGAAGAACCATTACCAGTTCCAACTCCTGTGTGAGTCATTAAGTAGTCGGGCAACAGACTATCTTTCATGGAAAACTACCCAGCGAAGTTTTACGAAGCCGAAAAAGGAAAGCCTCTCCACATTATAGGTTACACAATCGCTCTCGGAATGATGGGAGTAGGTGTAGCGGAAACAGGTCATGGAATATACTATGGCCTCAAAGGACAAGGAAAACCAATGGGCTACGCACTCGGACCAATTCTTTTGGCAACTGGTGGAGTAGCAGCCTACTCCTACCTAAAATATGCTAAAGTTATTTATTGAGGATGGTTTAGCCTCCAATTAAAGAACCTTCAAATAGGTTACCCACCCCTTGGATATTACATGGGAGATGCTTACAATTGTCCGTTCTGTAAATGGCCTGGAATGAAAATTGTTTCAAAGCCAGCAATAGATATTATGAATAATCAATATAAACACGGAAAGTGTAAATGTGGTGCAGAAGCCATCTATTTACTCAAACCCGACCCCAAAGTTCAAATACCACATACGGATTAGCCTTGATTATGCCACAATGCTATGTGCTTGAAAGAATCATGCTGAATGGGTGGAAGGAGTATATCGTATTCCACAATAAGGATGAGGCTATTAAACACGCCGAAGCCCTAATGCAATCTCACGATGTTGATGCTTGCCAAATACACGCTTCGCATATAATGGATAGGAGAGATTAAGATGGGAAATAAAACTAACAAAATGCTAAAGCCACTATTGAGAACGCCCCGTGAAGGTATTCATATTATTCACGAAGAATGGGAGTTCGTTCAAGTGCCAAAAGGCCAAGAATAAGAACCATTAAGTGCAAAGCCGCCATATATTGGCCCTATGGCCAATCCGAAGGCGGTGTTAATTGATGCCGGTTATTTTATTGGCAGACAAGGCCGTTGGTGGAGTCCTAAAGGAAGTGTTCGCCGTGCTTACAATCGTTGGCAAAGGACAGGTAGCAATCCCGACTTCTTTAAGTTTAGAGCCGCTATGAAGAAGGCTATTCGCAACGATATTTCATACCTTGGATTTAGAATCCGTCAAATGGGATTTGGTCAAAAGACTACCCGAGTTGTCCTTTGTTATGACGGAACCGAAGGGTGCAATGCAAGAACCAAATTATTCCCACCCTACAAACAGAATCGCCGTGCGGAACAAGAGGACCCGGACGAGGAACGCAAGATACCAGACATTAGACAAAACTTTGCTGACCTTGGTTTCAATCCCGATGAAATGGGAAAGGGCTGGGAAGCACTTTATGAAACTACTAAGGAAGCAGACGACTTGTTGGCAGAAGAGTTAGCCCGCATAGATAAGAAGACCGAAGTTTTAATCATGAGTGCTGATTCCGACCTCTTTCAATGCTGGAACCTTCACCCCAAAGTTAGGATACACAACTTCCAAGTTGAAATCCTCAAGAAAGAAGTTGAGAAAAAGTTAGGTATCCCAATTTCTAAGTATGCCGACTGGAAAGCCATTGCTGGTGACGCATCGGATAACATCCCCGGAGTTCCTAATCTTGGTGGAACCGCCGCCGCAACCTTACTCCGAACCTATAAGGGTCTTGAAGACATACCCGAAGAATATCTAACTACTGTGGTTGTGTCGGACCCAGCAATTGTAACTACCAAACTTTCCACATTTAGAGCCGAACAAGAATTATCTATGGCAGCCACAGTAAGAGAGCACGGAGATTATTGGAGGCGTGTTGAGAAACAACAATCTGCATCTATGCGTGGTGAGCAATACAAAAGTATGGAACAAGTGTTAGACGGAACTGGTGTGCTCGTAACTAACCACAAAGATAGTTGCCTAACTTTTCGTCAAATCATTGCTTTGCCATTTGTAGGCTAAGGCCAATAAACAAGTTTCCAAAGTTTCACCCAATGAGAACAAATCATTTGGCATCACCCCAATAAATGAATATCTGCTTGATTCGTAAATAGATTCTTTGTAGGCTTTTCTTTCAAGATACTTAGGAATACGACTCTCTAACCATCTTGCTCCCTTTCCCGGACGCAGTAAGCCCCAATACTCAATTATGACTGGGTTTTCAAACTTTCTTCCTTTCAATCCGCTGACTACCCAATCAGGGTGGAAGCACTCACCCTCCAACCAAACATTAGGTTCGTATTCAAAGTCAAAGCCACGCTTGTGTAGCCAGTTATCTATTTGGGCTTCCGAAAAAGATTTCACTTTATTCCCCGCTTTTGTTTTTACAAGAGAGTTAGGGCTGCCTCTCCGATGACGAGTATTCTTCATCGGTATATGATTTCGTTCCTTTACTACTTGAAGATTGAGGGTGGAACACCCCAAAGGTTAAATACTACTGGACTTTACCCCAAGACATGAACCGTAACGAGATATGCCCTATCTGTGATGGAGCCGTGCCAAGTGAAGAACATAAAGGTCAATTTCCGGGAGCACTCTCCCGCTTTGACAACAACGAAGAAATATGCTCCCTGTGTGGCTTGGCAGAAGCCATGACCCCATTCTTTTCCGATGAGGGAAGGGATTTAATGATTATGGGTCGTGAATATGACTCATTTGAGGTTTGGGCCGAAGGTGTCCGTTTGGGACTCCCACAATGCCGAGAATTGATGATTCAACAAAAAGAATCTATTGCTCGGTTGAAGGAATTAGAAGGAAGTGAGTGAATGACTTACATTAGCATATACGATATTTCATTCGTAGTTCAAGATGATGAAGGCAACGAGAAATTATACACCACTAAAATGGATTACGACCATTCATTTATTGCATCCTTAATAGAGTTGGAAGATTTAGTGCCAATAGACGGAGAGGAATAAGATGGTAAAGTGCGGTTATTCCAAGTGTGATAATCATTTGAATGGTTATTTCAATCCACACCATGTCCCCGAAACCTGTGCAAAAGTCACCAAAGAAGGTGAAACATTTTATTGTTGTAAAACACACATGGATTGGGATAATTAAGAACCTTCATATAGGAAAAAGCATTGTTTAATGCTTATGGATGCTCCACCGAAGGAATTGAGAATTGAGTTTCGTATCTTGGAAGAGGCTCTTGAAAGAGTCGGACCAATGAGCAAAGATAATGATAGGCTGACCTATCATTTACTCACCATCCTCAAAGACATGGGCCTCGCATGGCGAAGTTCACACAAAATTGTTTTATTTGCAGGTGAAGATGAACCGGATTTTTCCGATGAATATGCACAACATCTTGACCGATTGGCAAGTGGCCTTCCGAGCGAGTGGGAATATCCGGACCCAATGGATGATGAAGAAGAATGAGTGTTGATGAAGGTTTGTATTTTATGACAGGAATGCTCCTTATTGTTTTAGTCGCCAAATATTTTTTTGGTGAGGACTGATGGAAACTTTCTGTTTAGTTTCTTTATTTTTGTTCTTCTTTGGCATGGCATTTCCACCCGATGATTGGTATTAAGTAGGTGCTAACACCCCTAAATTAATATGCCGAGCATAGCATATACTATTGATATTCACGAAGATGCGTGGTTTGCCCTACACCTTAATGGAACTCATCAAGCACTACCCGAAGGAGATTTCAAAATAGTCGCCGATGATAAAGTTTGGTTAGTGGAGAGAAAAACTTGGGGAGATGCGTATTCCTCTTTTCGGAGTAAAAGGTTGGAAGACCAACTTTCCCGAATGTTATTGGCAACGCCAAATACTATCCTACTAATTGAGGGGAGAAAGGAATCTGTTTATACTCAAGATAGACAACAAATCAAGAATCTGCAAACAGCCCTCAATAGGTTTTCAGCGGAAGTGTGTCCCGTAGTCTATACCGGAGGCAAAGAAGATTCATTAAAATGGCTCAAGTCTATTGGCCAAAGAATTGAAAACGACCAATTCGGATTATTAGTTAGGAAACCTACTATGGTATCATCTTCCCGCAACAAACATCATGCTTTGTTAGAGTCAATTCCGGGTGTCGGACGCACTACGGCTAAGAAAATATACACTCACTACGGGAACCTTGTGGAAATGGTAACTAACTGGCCGGAGGCGAAATCGGCGGGACTCGTAGGGATGAAAAGATTTGAGGATGTGCAAAACTTCCTTAATGCGGAGTGGGTTGAAACAAGTCGGAAACCTCTAAGTAGTAAGACTGACGAACAAACCTCACTCGGAGATATTACATGAGTAGGCACCCTATAATTCAATGTATTAAATGTGATGCACAAGTCTTGGCTAAGTTTGGGGACATCTCCGAATGCAAGTGTGGAGAAGTTATGTTGGAAGTAGCCGCAGGTGGTTACTTACGGGTGCACACGAGTAGCGACCACTACAAAGTTATATTTGAGGAGGAAGAATAGATGAGTTATTGTATTGTTTGTAATCAAAGAATTGAAATCGGAGAGCCATCGTGCACCAATAGCGAAGGTAGGCCCCTTCACCTACGATGCAACAGAAATCTATTCGTTCGCCAGCCTTGGCAACCCTAAAGTTTATTAGGGAGAGGTCCACCCCTCCCAACATGGATTCCGAACAACTCCGAGAATTAGCCGAAAGATTAGATGCACTAACAAATATGCAAATGACCGTAATGGAAGCACTTGACATGGCTCAACAAGTGGAAAACTTGTGTAATGAGTTAAACATTATGACTCCGCACCATGCTACAATGGAACTTGATGAGTGCCTTGCCGAAGTTGGTGAAGCCATTGAATTGATTGAATCTATGAAATAGAGGTCATTAAATAGTCGTGTGTATAATTACACTACATGACTTTCGGACATGACTTTTTCGGTAATAATAATTTTAATACTGAAACTTTAGGTCCCGGCGGAGAAGAAGACAACTCCGGACTAATTGGACCCGGTGGAGAGCAACAACCCGAACAAACTACTGTGTCGGACACAGAAACCATGAGTGATATTCAATATCTATCTATGAGGACTGGATATTCCACACCTGCAATTTTTGGACTGACACTTTTAGGATTTGGTGTTTTTATGGTTGGAATGGGCCAATTAATTAAACTGGTTGAAGATACTGAATAGTTTTGATTAGAACTAAGAAGTAATGAAAGTCATTAAGTAGTCAAAAGGGCTACTAAATGGTATGCAGTTTAACCCGCTCCGTTTAGATGAAGGCGACTTAGGTTTGATAGTCGGTGCAGCCGTGTTTGTTTCTTTTATGTTAGAGAATTGGGTTAATCATTCTGTCGCCGAAGCCGGAGAGGACAAAACCTCTTTTCTATCAGCCCTCGCCACCCCTCCACCATTAGGAGTGTTTGCGGGCATGGCGGGAGTGACGCTGATATTCAGCACAATTGCCGCATATACAGCCAATGAAACAACTGAATTGATTGAAGGTTCCAAGTTTTACATTGCACCAAGGTTGTCATCGGGTGAGGGAGAAGTATGAGTTTTGGAACAGATTTTTTCGGTAACCAACCTTTCCGTATGGAAGAGAACAATAGCATAGGGAGTGCCGTGCAGAATTGGTTAGATACACTTTGCACACACAATGTTGATGCCATAGTTTCACTTTATGCTCCCGAAGGTATATTGTTAGGGACAGTTGCTAAGGAAATCGCACAAGGGCAAGCAGAAATTAGGAAATACTTTGAAATGTTTGTGCAGAAGAAACCGTGTGGCAAGATTACCAGCATGATGGTCCAAAACTTTGGTAATGTAAAAGTTGTGGACGGGACTTATACCTTTGAACTTCAGGACGGGAAAAAGAAATCCATAGTGGACGCTCGTTATACTTTCGTATTCCAATACAGGCGAGGTCGGTGGGTAATCATGACACATCACTCATCCAAGCAACCTTAAGTAGTCGTTTAGCGGAATAATAAATATGAAACTTAGTTTAGCATCTGCTGGTGTAGCCGCTGGGTTAGTTACATTAGGCTGGGTAATCTTTGGAGAACAAGATGCCAAGAATGCCGAAGCGGAAGAAAAGTCATGGGATGATTACCCCGATGAGTTCAAAGATGATACCTTTCCTTACGATTCTCACCCTAACGCTGATACTTACGACATGGCCGATGTGGAGAATCAATATCGCATTTGGGAAAACAAGATTGCTGAAGAATGGTTAGGTGATTGTAGCGTTTGCGATAAGGCCATCTATGAAAAGGATGACCCACAAGATGACGAATTGTGTGATGATTGTTTCAAAACTCACAAACAATGTGCAGTCTGCCAAGACTATGAACTTTACAATGAAATGACTTCGTGCTTCACTTGCGGCCAAAACTATTGTGAGGATTGTGATAAATACGATTCATGCGAAGATATGGAAGCCGAATATCAACCTAACCAAACTTTAGAAGATTATGATGATGAGGGATTAACACATTCTTCGGCAATTCACGGTTACGAACCATTCAAGTATTCAGTAATGACGAGTCGTGCTGAAACACTTAGTAAGACTTCATGTTGTTGTGGAGCCGATGAAGCCAATCCTTGTATTTGTATGAAGCAGCCCGAACCTATGCAATGTTCCGCTAAAGAACCTATGTGTCCTTGTTACAAGGAATTAGCAAAAGCCAAAATGGGGGCTGAAACTTTGGAAGCAGAAAAAGTTTGGGGTGAGAAAATCATCTCGGGCTGGTCTGGTAGTAACCTAAGCAAAAAGAAGGCAGAATCCGAATGTTCTTGGTGTAAGAAAGAGAGTGCTAAAGTTCGTGATGTTGAGTATGGAGGTGGTGGGTCTATTTGCCCTAATTGCCATTATGCTTATCGCAAACTTGGGTATAATCCTCACAAACCTCCACACCCTTTCAAGAAGAGTGCAGAATCCGAAGATGATGACTCCACAAATTGTGGAGTTTGCGAAGTAAAGATTGGCTATGATGGAGCGATTCATTACGAGGAATTGGATTGGTGTGAAAAATGTTATGAGGAACAGATGGAGAGAGATATGCAAAATTATACACACGATGAAACGGATTGCATTTCATGTGGATTTGCTATTAGTCCAACTGATGTTCGTGTTGAATTGGTTGAGGGGTTATGCCCCGATTGTAATGAATATAAATGGAACAATGGTGAAAAGGTGCAATGTTGCTGTTCCGAACCAACAAGAAAGGATGATTTTTGTCCCGAAGGTGGCTACAATAATAGTGGAGATGAGTGCAAGTTTGAATGCGGCCATGAAGAATGTGAAGCCGAAATGAAAGCCAAATATGGGGCAGAATCCTTCGGGGCAGAATACAAGAAGATGAATCCTATTGAAAAGCCAATGATTGCCGGAGTTACTTCCCGCATAACCGCTGACGGTCTTGAAGACTTGATGATGGCTGAAGATAAAGCAATGCCTATTCGTCATACGAGGCGGCTGAATGGTTATTACGGGATAAAGGGTTATGACGATGCTTCCGAGGATGGATTCGTATATCGTATCTATCGTGCACCCGGAACAGATGATTGGTTTAAGGCTATGGTCTATGATGATAATTCCGTGAAAGATAACTTTGGTAGGCCCACCAGCCGTAGGTTAAATCCAAGTGGTAAAATGACAATTTCTAATGACCCACCCTTTTTGCTTATTGGAGCATTCCCAAAGTTTGAGGATGCAAAGAGGGCTTTGGTATTTCGTATGATACAAGATGGCAATTATCACCACATGATAACTGATGGTAACTTGAAATGGTTGCTTAAAGAAAACCGTTAAATAGGTGAACCACAAGTTAAGGGTATATGACGACCCCCAACTATCATGATAAGGCTTGGCTCACAACCGAATACATCTCCAAGAACCGCACAATGGGCGACATTGGAAGTGAATGTGCAGTATCACCTATGACAATTCAAAACTGGTTAGACCGTCTTGAGATTCCAACACGCCCAAGAGGTCGCCGAAGTTCAGCCAATCAACCACGCATTCGTGCTAAAATGATGAGCGTTTCCAAGACTTCATACGAGAGTATGGAAGCAGAAATAACTGCTCTCAAAGAAAAACTTGCTAACATCAAGTTTGAGTGATTACTTTAAGTGGGTAATTGCGACATACAGAATGTATGGCCACCCTCAATGCTACTATCTTTGCCGGACCCTTCAAGGACATTATCAAAGGGTTAGAAACTCTTAATGAACAAGCAGTCTTTGAATTAGATAACTCCGGTTTAGTTATCAAGTGTTTGGATAATGACTACACATCAGTTTTGAGAATCCAAGCCGACAAAGAATTGTTTGAAGAATACACATTTAATTCTTCACAATCACCCCTTAAACTTGGTATTGTATTGGAGCGTTTGAAAGACATTACTAAAACACTTACAGTAAAAGATTTGGTTTCCCTTGAATATGATGGAGCGACACCACAAAACCTTACCATTTCAGCCAATGGCATTCGCCGAACAGTTCGTTTGGTAAAGTTAGACTTGATTAAACAAGTGAAGCAACTTCCAACACCCGAAGATGGATTCAAGTTTAGTGGCAATGTAGCCACCAAAGGTTTGAAGGATTTTGTTCGCACAATTCCCGCCACAGTTCAAGATTTCAAATTGATTGCTGGAAAGAACAAACTTTATCTTCAAGCCATGCACGGTGAAGAACCTATTGAATGGAATCCAACACCTAAAGATTGGGTAGTTGAAGAAGATGCAGTTACCTCCTACACGGTGGCTAAAATTAAAGAAGTCCTACACGCTGCGAAGAAATCCGAAGCCACCATTATGGGAGGTCAAGACCTACCAATTAGGATTGAGTGGATTCAAACCGAGGGTTTAACCTTCACCGCAGTAGTAGCACCAAGAATGAGCAAGAGTTGATATACAATGAGAACGAAACCGACAAATTATGAGGCCGCCAAAGCATTGGTAGCCATAGAAGAAACGATAACTGTGCCAGCCCTCGTAGGGCGGCTGCTTGATGCCGGAAGGCGAGAGATGCCGACCAAGCGTGAGTTGTCTGCTAAGATGATGAAAGACCGTGACTTTTTGGTTATTGAAAGAGCCTCCGGAAAAACGCCGACTATCTTTCAAAGAATCAATTAGGGTCTTGAATACACAGGTCTTGAGTCTTGTTTATGCGGCCACCGAGTCCGCCGTTCACGGCCCTTGTGCCAACCATTAAGTATCTGTAAGTGCAAGTGAATAAATCTGTGATGTGTGATGACCGAGAAGTATGAGCCGACTGATTTTGCCAGCGTGATATTTAGCCAAAGATATTCTCTTAATGGAGAGGAAAGTTGGGGTGACGCTTGTAAGCGAATTGCCACACACATTGCATCGGCTGAACAAAATGGAAGCCGGACAAAGTGGGAATCTCGTTTTACAGAAGCCCTACAATCTGCTAAGTTTATTCCCGGCGGACGCATTTGGTATGGAAGTGGCCGCCCTAAAGGACAGTTGCTTAATTGTTTCGTAGTCCCTACTGATGACAGCCGTGAAGGTTGGGGAAAGACTGTGAGCGATATGCTCGTAATTTCCGGAACCGGTGGCGGTGTGGGAATGAACTTCTCACCTATCCGCCCAAGAGGAACCTCAATTAAGGGAACCGGTGGCGAGGCTACCGGTGCAGTTTCCTTAATGGAAGTTATCAATCAAACTGGCGAAGTTATCAAGAGTGGCGGTGGCCGCCGAACTGCTTTGATGATGTGCCTTGCTTACAATCATGGGGATTTGATGGAGTTCCTTCACAAGAAGTTCAACAAAGTGGATTTAGCAGACGAAGATAAACTCAATGAAGCGATTACTTCGGCCTTCCCATACCTACCACCAGCGGAAAAGACTAAGATGATGGAAGTTGCTTTCGCCGATGGCATTCCGGATGATGCAGACATTATTGAATCTGTTCTCCGCCCGCTCATCAAACACCAAAAAGACCAAACTTTGAAGAATGCTAACATAAGCGTTTTAGTGGACCAGCAATTCTTTGACGCAGTTGAAAACAACGAAGATATTGAAGTTGTTTGGAGAGGGAACACCGTTACATCCTATCCAGCCAAAGAAGTTTGGGACCTCATCGTGCAGAATGCTTGGGAGTCCGGAGAGCCGGGAATCTTGAACATCGGTCTTGCTAATGAGATGAATAACATTCATTATCACAAACCACTTATCTCCACAAACCCTTGTGGTGAGATTTGGCTTGAAGCCTATGGTTGTTGTGACCTTGGAGCCATCAACCTTGCACAACACATCAATGAAGATGCCAGCGATTTTGACTGGGACGCATTGAATGATTCAGTTAATCTTGGTGTAAGGTTCCTTGATAATGTTTTGGATGTCAATACATACCCGCTCGCAGAAATTGAAAAGAACTGTAAAGATGTCCGCCGTATTGGATTGGGCGTTATGGGACTGGGACACGCTCTCGTAAAACTTGGCCTTCGTTATGATAGAGCGGATGGAAGGAAGAAAGTGGACCAAGTTTTCAACTTCATGAAAAAGAAATCCTATGAAGCCTCCACTTATCTTGCCGCCGAGAAAGGATGTTTCCCATCTTTCAAAGCAGACCCATTCCTTGAGTCCGGATTCTGTAAGACACTTACGAAAAGTTTGCGAAATAAAATTAAAGAACACGGTATGAGAAACTGTGCCGTTTTAACAATCGCTCCAACTGGCACCACCAGCATTCTTGCAGCGACCTCATCCGGTATTGAACCAATCTTTGCACCGGGCTATCAGCGAACTTATTATGCAGATGCAGAAGGTAGCAATGATAGAGTATTGAAAACAGAAGTTGTTATTGACCCTCTCTTTGAGCAACTTTATCGTGAAAGCGGAGATATGGAACAATTGGCAGAAGTGTTTGTAGGGGCAATGGATATTGATGTTGAATCACATTTGAAAATGCAAGTCATTTGCCAAAAGCATATTGATAACGCAGTATCTAAAACAATCAATGTTCCAAATGATTATCCAGTTGAAAGTTTTGGAGAAATGATGTTAAAGTATGGACCTCAACTTAAGGGAACTACGGTGTATCGTTCCGGCAGTCGTGGCAATGAACCACTCCAACCAATGACGGCTCAAGAAGCGATTGATTACTTGAATGATAGGGAAGATACAATCATTGGAACTGTGGTTTCCGATTGCCCTTCTGGTATATGTGAGATTGGTGATACTCCAATCCCAACCGAGGAACTTGCTCCTACGGAGTAGTGAGGCCCACCATTAAGTAGTCGGATGGATAATCCTTATCTATGGATGCTATCGTCACGGCTTCGTTTTTACTGGTAGGTTGGAATACATATTCTGCCATCGTAGTGGCTAAAGATACCTATACAGGTAAGATGCCCGGACCTAAAAGTTTAGGATATTCTATTGCGGGACTTGCTGGCTTGTCGGCATTCCTTTTATATTTTTACGGCATTAAGGCCGAAGAAAATCCACAACTACTCGCAGCGGAAGATGATAGTTGGCAAGGGATTTCACTTGCAGGTTCCGTTGATGAAATAGACGAAATGTTAGGACGCAAAAGAAAAGATGCAGAAGACCGGGACGAAGACGAACGCATGACCCGTGCCGAAGCCGAAGATTTAGTTCAAAAAGTTGAGAAACTTATGGCTCCTTATGTGGACCGACTGGAAGTTTGTGGTAGTTACCGCCGAGGTTCCCAAAGTCCCGGCGATTTAGATGTTATCATCATTCCCAAGAAAGGGATGACATTACCTATGATAGTCCAAGACATAAACCCAGCCCAAGTTAATTGGTTAGGAGAACAAAAGACACAGATAGTGATTGATGGCCATAAAGTGGACTTTCGTGTTTCATCCACCAAAGGATGGGGTGCCGCACTCCTTTACTTTACAGGTCCCGCTGGTTACAATATCGGTATGAGGATGCGAGCGAAAAAGTTAGGAATGAAACTTAATGAATATGGAATCTTTGACCGGGCCACAGACAAATACCTTGGAGGAGAAACCGAGGATGAGATTTACCAAGTTTTAGGCAAGACACCTAAAACTCCCGAAATGCGTAGTAAGCGAGCCGAGCAAACTTTTGTTCGCACAAAGGCCGACACCAATAAGTGCTCCCATTGTGGAGTAATCGGAGAAACATTCACCGTCAAGGAAGAACATTTCTGCGGACCAGTTTGCCTACACAAATATGAAGGTTTGGCCGCTGAAGATAGTAGCCCGTATAGTTGGCTAACCGAAGGCGAGTGTGCAATGTGCAATCACGATGCCAAGTTTGTTGTGGAAGATTTAGCCGTAGGGACTCGTGGATTTTGTTGTGAAGCCTGTTATGCGGTTTTTGTTGGACTTCCTGTAAAAGAAGAAGGTTACTATGGTTTGGCTGCCGAAACTCTTACCTTAGAAGCACCCCGGGCAACTTATACAGATGTCGGACAGCAAACTTTTGAGAAATCATATAACATCAAGGCCAAGAAGCCCTTGAATGCCATTGTCAAAGACAAGATGGCTGGGCAGTTACCATCCGATGACAGCCGAAAATATAACTGGAACCGGGATTTTACCATTTCAAACATGAGCAAAAAGGAATCTAAATTAGTTCAGCAGTATTTTAGTGGCTTATGTATGGCACACGCAAGATTTCAAACATCAAATGAAGGCAATGATTTAACATCAGTTCAAAATGCTACTGCCAATAATGCTTACATGAAAAGTTTGCGTGAGCAAGAATGGTTGAGAGCAGAACTCAAAGACTATGTTGCTATGCAAAATATGTCCGACCAAGAAATAGTGGACTACATAGCCGGAACAAACAATGGCATGGACTTTGACGGTATGTTACAATTAATCCGATATTGTGAGTTAATGGAAGGCCCCTATGCAGACATCAAGATGGTTGCCACCGACAGGTCCCCGTTTGAAGTAAATGGTGGATATGGGAATGTTTATTATTCCTCAAGAAATCCTTATTCTTTTGAAACACTCTCCATGAAAAACTTTGGTTCATGGGACGGGACAGACGATACTTTCAAATCCCGGGATGGACGGAGAGCCGGTAAAGTTTTCACCCGAATGACTAAATTAAGACCCTACACTACTTTCCCCGAAATTACATCCGATGAAGATTCATACATTGAGTATCAAACAGATGGAGGTTACACCAGTAGTTCCAACTACTTCACTATGAGTCCAATGGTATTTGCCAATTTGAGTCGCCGAAGAAATGTGGATGGATATTCCGCTACTGTGGGTGCGGGGTGGAGATATAACATCAAAGATTGGGAGGGTGTAAAGTCCGCTCCATACCGATACGCCACAATGGTTAGACTACCTACAATGGAAGAACTCTTTCAAGCATACGCTAAAAGCCCACCAATTAGCCGAGCAGATTTAGCGTCCATTTACAATAAGTCTAAGAACTTAAACTCCGTTGCAGAAGCCGCAAAGAAAAAGAAAGAAGAAGAGGAAAGAGCATTACGAGAAAAGCAAAGTAACCTCGCTGCCAAAAATAAGGCCCAAGCAGACTTAGAAGAAATCAATAAATCTATCGCCGTTCTTATCAAACAGAAAGTTACCGAAGCCCGAGCAGCGGGATTAGGTGATGATGAGATTTACGAAACTTTGGAAAACACACTCTATGATATTGAAGATATGGTCCATGACTGGGAACCAGACAACTACATGGCAGAAGAAGACCAAACTTTTGGTTGTGGAAGTTGTGGCATAGGGCCACTCCACACAACCACAGTTGAGGGTCTAAGTTTTGTGCTATGTCCCGATTGCGGATTGGTGAAAGGAAAGGAAGGGGCCAATGATTGGAATGTTGATTGGTCGGAAGGAAAACCAAAAATTGCAGACCCACTCTTTGCCGACTTGGAGTGGGACGATTCGGAGGAGTAACTTTGGGTCTTGAATACATAGAAGTGGATAATACTATCCTATTAATGACTGCCTTAGAAGATGCAGGTTACCCAACATACATTGTGGGTGGAGCGGTAAGAGATACCATCATGGGTAATCCCATCAAAGATTTGGATATAGCAACTAAAGCAACTCCGTCCCAAGTTGAAGAAGTTGTCAAAAGTTTGGAAGGGTTCAGTTACATATCTGGGAGCCAAGGAGCAGTCAGTATTGCTAACCTTGTATCATTAGTTAATTTTCCTAATCATAAGAAGGGCCAACCTCATGATATTGAGATTGCTACTTTCCGAAAAGATTTAGGTTTTGAAAGAGATGCTAACGGTAAGAAAGATAGGACCAAACCCATTCTTGTCCCAGCCCAAACTTTGAAAGAAGATTTGAAGCGTAGGGACTTTACTATTAACGCCATTGCCATGACTAAGGATTTTGAAATAGTGGACTTGTTGAATGGCAAGGCCGACATAGAAGCAGGGATTGTTAAGGCAGTTGGCAAACCAAGCCTAAGATTTAATGAGGACCCTGTAAGAATGTTAAGAGCCTTGAGATTCAGCACAAGATATGGATTTGAATTGGACCCTGCAACTCGTCAAGCAATTGTTGATAACATAGAATGGATGGAAAGAATATCTCCACCACGCATGAGGGATGAGATGGGTAAAGTTTTGATGCAGAAAGGAGGATTTCAAGAATTGTATGAAATAGGTTTCATTCCATTGCTGATGCCTGAACTTAGAAACATCAAAGACTTAGAACACAATCCCGAATATCATCCGGAAGGTTCCGTGTATGGCCACTATTGCGCTATCTTTGACAGACTTGGTGACGCAGTAAAGTTATCCCCTCCCGCACCCACCCCATTATATTTTGAAAAGTTTGGTTACCGCACAGCAGGTGGCGGGGCCTCCGACATCCTTGCATGGGCCTTACTTTTCCATGACATCGGCAAGAAGGCTACTGCCGAAGCATCAACCAAAGGAGATTGGTTCTCCTTCCACGCACACGAGAGCGTGGGTGCTACTATCTTTTATGATAACTATGGGTCAAAGGCCAAGACATCCCCATTTGAGTTCAGCCGTAAGGAAACGGATGCGATTACATGGGTGACCCTATTCCACCTTGGAAAGTTTTGGGATAGTAAGAAGTTCAAGAAAGTTGCCGAGATGGTAAGTCACGAAGATTTCACCCTCTTGTGTAGTGTGGCTTATTTTGATTCATCTATGCGGAGTAAAGGGGACAAGTTTGCTGGGAGGATGGAATACTTGACAGAAATTAGGGAAAAAGTAAGCACTATTGAGGACGCTACACCGATGCCGAAAGGGTTTGGTAATACAGTTTCCGAGGCGTTGAATATCGCTGCGGGTCCCGCATTAGGTGACGCAATACAACGAATAAGGCAAATGGTTATTAGCGGAAACGCCAAATCTTACGAGGAAGCCCTTGACCGTATGAGATAGTTTAGCAATCATTAAGTAGTCGGGGAATATAAATCGTAACTACTGGTGAATTAAGATGACTGGAATGATAGATAAAATCTGCACAACCCTAACTGATGGAAAAGTCGTAATGGGCGTTCTGCTTCTTGTCGGACTTCACAGCGTAGCAACTGATATGGTAGCCCCTCTTTGGGATATGTCTATCATGGGTGTTAGCGTTGGGAATGCCGTTGGAGTAGTTGCCCTTGCATCCGCAGTCTGTATGCTCAAAGCCGAGTTTATGGAATAATGTTAGTGTAAGCAGCAAAAGAAATAATAGGCGTGAAGTTTATGGTAGCGAAAGTATGCGAGTTGGAAGCCACATTGGTTAGACTCCACACCGGATGTCAATATAACAACACATTATGTGAGTATATGGGACATACCACGCAATCAAAATCAACCACGCTCAAAGAATTAGAGTTGATATTGAAAAATTGGGGGACGCTGGATGGCCAAGTCATCGGATGACCCTTCTAATGAGTTCACTAAAGACCTCCTTCAATTGATTCGCTCAAGTATAGCGAACAATCAACACTTAAGTGAAGCAATCATTCGTCTGCAAGAGCAAGGTCGTGTTACCGAAGCCGATGTAGGCTCTCTCCTTAAAATTATTCGTGATGGGAATGGCCGACCTCCGCTAATGTCCCGATTAGAAGCCTTAGAAAGAGCAGTTGCTAAGGAAGAAATAGATAATAAGATGCGTTGGGACTTAGTTCTCGTCATGGCTCCGGGCTTAGTTGCCCTACTTGCCACCATGATGGGAATGTAAAGATTAAATACCTCCCCGCATTATAGGGATGATATGCCCTATCTTACACAAGATGCCCGAGAGAAGTTGGATTCACACATCAACGATATTTTAGAAGTCCTCCTTGAAAGTAATGTTTCAGTTCCGGGCGGCTTAAACTACGCCATCTGCCGTGTGGCCGATGGGGTAATCGCCGCCAAAGGAGAGAGTTATTCCCTTTACAATACTTTACTGGGTGCTACCGAAGCAGCCAAGTTAGAAATCTATCGCCGAATGGTGGCTCCTTATGAAGATGAGAAGTGCAAACAAAATGGTGAAGTCTTTTCCATTAAGACCCCTAATAAGGATGAAGGCCAACAAAAGTTATTTCACCTTGGCCAACCTCACGGCGGGGCTTGAATACAAGAAGCATTAAGTAGTAGGGCGAAGAGATTATAACTCATGCCTTATGCAGACCCCGAGAAGAAACGGCAATACATGGCTTCTTACAATAAGAAGTGGTATCAAGCCAATAAAGAGCCAAAAGATTTAGTTAGTAAAGCGGTGGACCGTAAAAAGGAATTACGCTCCAAGAAACGCCGATGGTTAGTTGATAACCTCGGTGGAAAATGTGTAGTTACCGGTTCCGATAACGGACTTAATCTTGAAGTCTATCTTAAGACACCTTCGGACAGACAATCATGGGGACCTGCCGGTGGTAAGACCCATCCAAAGTCCGTCTATGATTATTCATGGTCGGAATTACAGACTAACCTTCCTAAGTTTGTCGTGTGCGACAGGGACCACATTACCAGTTATTACAGTTCCCAGCAAAGCCAATCCTAACCTTAATATAGGACCTAACCATAGGATAGGCTATGTGCCACAATCCGGACTGCGACTCAACTGATGTTGAACAGTATGAATGCACTAACCGTGCTACCTTAGAGTATAGGACAGAATGTAATGAGTGTGGCTATTATGAAGTTCACGCCAGTCTTAACTACCATTTGGAGTTCCCTTGCCTGTGATATTGAAAAGAGGGGAGAAGTAGGGGTTTGAATACATGACTAATAAGATTTGGGAAGATTGGGGAGAGATAGGGGAGGCCCTTTCTTGGGGTCGTAAGTTGGCATGGGGTTTGTTGTTTGCATTATTAGGAATAATTATCTTCTTTCCGATTATGGCTTAACTCCCTAAATTGGCTGACGAGTGATACTTTAAGTAGTCGTGTCGCCAAGTTTCAAGTATGACTGATGCTGACTATCGCCGACACATGGCAGAATACTTCCGCATGAAGGCCGAAGGTTCTTCATCACCGGATTACACACCGGAAGACAATGGCCCGACTGAATCCTATGAACCAGCCGTTGCTACTCCCTCCGAGATTGAATGGGGAGCAGAAGGTCAATACGAACCTACTACTAACTATTCACTTGATGGTTATACACCTATTGATTCAGTAGTTGTTGAAGCACCAATGGGTCATGGCGTTGCCTTTGACCTTGGAGCAGAAGGTCGTCCTTATCCGGACGCATCTGTTGGGGACATTTTTGAAGACCTACCCCGCCAAAACGCAGAAATTAGTGGAGTTAATTTCCAAGCAGAAGATAATCCAATTATTGAAGGAACCAAAATGGATTCCGATAAGATTTACATTGAGCCTCTTGAAGTTCAAGAAGGCCGTTCACTACAAGGTTACACCGCTATGGACTCCGTTGTTGAACAAGCCCCATTGGGCTATGGAGTTCCACAATGGTATGGCCGTGCTGAAGGTTCCGCTGGCGACCAAGTAGTTTCTTGGGAAGACGGTGCCGGAGTTTCCTCACCATCCTCTCCCCCATCTAACATTATGTGGGCGGAACAAAAGAATGCTCACAACGACAACATAACGCAAATGGAATTAACCTATGAAGGCCATGCTATTATTGAGATGGATGAGTTAGAGTCAAACCATTTATTCGCAAAAGGTATGGTAAAAGATTGGTGGATTAAATATGGAACACTATACATAGAATTAGAGGATGGCACCGTAAAAGAAGAAAGTATTGATGTATCTATGGCCTTTGATACATTAGATACAAAACATCCTACCGCTATTATGATAGAAGATAAAGAAGGCAATTGGCATAGGCACGAGGCAGAAGAAAGCAAAACTATGTATGCACAAGGCTATAATGACAAGATGGATGAATCTATGGGTATGCGTCACCGTGGCTCTCACTCACAATCTATGAAGGACCGAAGAGATGAAGCCTCCGCAATGGATAAAGACCATTCAATGATGGGTCGTAAGTATGATGATGTTATGACTATGGACGCATCCGGTAAATACTATTCCGAACACCACAAAGGTCAAGGTTACAATGATGAATTAGATGAAAGTTTGGGAATGTCCCACAAAGAATCTGGAATGCACCAGTCTATGAAAGACCGCAGGGATGAATCTAAGGGAACTGAAAAGTTTGACAACTCTCGTGCATACTCTCGTGTGCAAGCAATGGACGCTGAAATGGATGGCGGAAAAGATTGGAACATGGGACTCACACAATACGCAGGTTCAGCAGGTGGCTCCGGTCAAGGAACTCCTGTAAATTATGGTGGTATAGCACTACCGGAAACTGCGGTTGCTTCACTTGTTGAAAACTCCGGTGATAATCCTTTGGACGCTTCCATTGGAACCGTTATGGGAACAATGGGTGCTGAAACATCACTAAAGAGTAAGAAGTCCAAGAACCCTTCCGCTCGTCAGCGTGGCCGTGCAGCAACTCAAGGAACAGATAATGACCCTTGTGCTAAATCCGACAGGGCTTGCCCGAAAGATAAGGCACTTTGGCAGAAGTCAAAGCAAAGGGCTTCCAAAGAATACCGAGTATGGCCTTCACCTCACGCAAGCGCATACGCAGTTCAATTGTATAACCAAGCAGGTGGAAAGTGGAGTGGAGCAACTAAAGCCGCTCACAAAGGTGCTAAGAGTTCAAACCTTGGCAAGAATAGCCTTACTAACTATTACGATGGTAACTATCAAAGAGGAAACGACAAAGGAAAAGCCGTGGACTTCTCGGACCGCAAGGCTCATGTAACACATGGCGACTGTGGCCGTGCCTACACTAAAGATATGTCCCCAGCGGAGTTTAGAAAATCATTCCCACGATGCCTCCCTCAATCCGGAGCAGCAGGTATGTCCTCAAGAGGACAAACTAAGGAAACACTCAAGAAGAGAGCACGACTGAACAAAAACAAGTTCCGTGGTGGCCGTGGTGTCGCTGTTCCTGTGGACCGTAAAGCAGGTAGCAAGGCTAAGAAATCTAAGAAGTGAAGGTAATCTTCATATAGGAGGCCCACCTACCATTAGGTATGACTGATACCGTAGTGGTTCAACCGTGGACTCAATATCCCCCTGCACTTGCTAATGTTCGTATCTTGAACCAGTCCTCATTAGAATTGGATGGTGTTAAAACAGAACAAACTACTGTTATGTTACTGGAACCTCTATGGGTATGGGGTCAAAAGATATATTCCGAAGATGAAGTCATTCTTTTGGAGAAGAGTTCTAAAGTTATCGTTGGTAGTGGAACAAGTGTTAGAATACGCTTAGACAAAAATCCAAACTTAGTCTATGAAAAGTATGGTCCGAGGAAAGGTTATTTGAATCCTTGGCAAAGAACTGCCATTAGTCCAGCAGATGCTAAGAAATGGAATAAAGAATTACTCCGTAGTATGGTAATGGATGAGGAAGAATACGACCAGTTCCTAAATCCATTCATTATTAATCTTAGTGATGAAGTTTCGGATGCAATTAGTGATGCGGGGAGTAGTAGCAATTGGGAAGACATGACTGGCTCTATGATTGAAGATGATGCAAAAGACGAAGCCGAAGAGTTTATCCGTATGCTTACACTAAATCAACTTATTAGACTCAATCATTATTACAGCGGCTATACTGTTAATGATTACAAAGATTCACCCGATAAAGAGGCCATTCTTCAATCCCAAATGGATAGTTTGTTAGAAACTATCTTTGCTGAAATCTATGCTTCCGATGATGACATTTATTCAGCCCGTGTTAGTTATGTGGAGGGTCTTGAAGACAGCAGATACGATAATTGGGAACCCAATTATTGATATTCTAAGCGATTTTTGATATTCCGAATCTTTAAGTAGTTGCACTCACAATGAAAGTGTTAGAGGGAACAGCGGGTTCCCTATGAACGAAATACACGAATGTGAAAAGATATGGATAAAAATACTAATTCAAAACTAAAAAGAACGATAACTACAATTTTAATGGCCTTTATGCTCGCTATGAGCGTAGGTGTTGCTGGCGTAAGTGCTGATGGGTCCGACCCATTAGACCCTTCCGATGGTGGCGCAGACTGGGACGGTGATGGTTTAACCAACGCCGAAGAACAGCAACAAGGCACTAATATGAATAATGCCGATTCGGATGCAGACGGCTTACCCGATGGATGGGAAGTCGCTAATGGACTCAACCCTCTTAGTGGTGGAGATGCTAATGCAGACCCCGATGGTGACGGTTTAACCAACGCACAAGAATATGCGGCTGGAACAAACCCAAATAATGCAGATACAGACGGGGATGGTGTGGCCGATGGCCAAGATGCTTTCCCTAATGACCCTAATGATGGTTCATCATCGGACTCCGATGGTGACGGTATTCCCGATGCTTACGACCCCGATTTCCAAGACTCCGATGAGGGTAGCGGAAACGGTGGCACCGAAGGTGGCGGTGAAGGACAAGGAGAGGGCGAAGGCCAAGGTCAAGGCCAAGGTCAAGGCCAAGGTCAAGGACAGGGCCAAGGACAAGGACAAGGACAAGGACAAGGACAAGGCCAAGGCCAAGGACAGGGACAGGGACAGGGCCAAGGTCAAGGTCAGGGTCAAGGTCAGGGTCAGGGTCAGGGTCAAGGACAAGGACAAGGACAGGGACAAGGCCAACAACAAGGCCAAGGCCAACAACAAGGTCAAAACGGACAAGAAGGACAGAACTCCGGCCAACAAGGTCAAGCGGGCCAACAAGGACAACAAAGCGGTCAAAGTGATGAGCAAGGACAGCAAGGACAGCAAGGCCAAGACGGTGAACAAGGTCAGCAACAAGACAATGGCCAAGGTCAGCAACAAAACGGTGGCGAGCAGGGAGGTCAGCAGACCGAACAAGAAGGCACGGACCAAAATGGCAACAACCAAAACGGACAAAATCAACAACAGCAAGGTCAAACACAGAACGGTCAGCAAGGCCAACAAGGTGACGCAACCGACCAACAACAAGGCCAGCAATTGGATAATCAAGACATTAACGGTGATAACGACAATGACGGTGATGGAATCCCCGATGACATAGACACCGATGATGATAACGATGGAATCCCCGACATGACTGATGATAGCCCAATGGACCACGATAATGACGGCATTGAAGATAATGACGACAATGATGATGACGGGGATGGCTTAGATGACCGAGAAGAAGTTACCGATGGTTGGGATAACACGAACATTTACGACCATGATAACGATGGTATAGAAGACCGATATGATTTTGACATTGACAACGATGGCATAGATAACTGGAATGACTTGTATGAGAACGGAAGTGATGCTTCTCGGGACCACGACAATGACGGTATGAATGATGGCATAGACACCGATGACGATAACGACAACATCTTAGATGTGGACGAGTTCGGCGGTATGTGGAGTGAGTTCCGATACGACCACGACAATGACGGTATTTGGGATATGACAGACTTAGACGATGATAATGATGGTCTTTCCGACTGGTTTGAAATCAACGATGGTAACACAAACACCGGTCAATTTGACCATGATAATGACGGTTTATCCGACTATCTTGACGATGATGACGATGGTGACGGTATCTTAGACACTCTTGAAAACTAATATACCATTAAGGTGTAACTTCAAGTAGTCGTAAGACATATACGATAGTATATGGCGAGCATTAAGGACCAGTTTGCCCCGTTCTTAACGGCCGCAGGTATTGTATCACTAAAAAATGTTATCAAAGACCCGGAAAAATATACTTCCAATGGGAGAGCGATTGTAGCGGAACCCCTACATTGGGACCAAACTACTGTTGATTTAACTCGGCCCTACATGGTCTTGTTCAAAGACGATTCCGAAGATTGGAGTTTCTTTGAGGTTGCATTCTTTACCGGAACGAATGATAGGTCAGTTGTTCGTAGTGATTTATTGGAGCGTAGTGATTTTAACGCTAATCTATGGGACACATTGAATGACCTTAATTCCGATAATAAATTGGATAAGCCTTGGCTAATCAAGGACCTCAAACAAGAATTGTTGAATCGTGACAGACAAGGTAGTGGTGCTACTGAATCTTCTTTAGGGGAGTTTGAGGAAGCCATGATTATTGGTTATGAAAAGGCATTTGAAGCAATGGAGTTTGAGCCATTTGCTAATTGGGGTGAAACAACACCACCTATCTTTGCAGTCCCTAATCCGTTGGAAGGTGCTATGGAAGAAGGATTCTTTACTGATGAATGGGTTGCAGCGAACCCTTGGATGGGAGAAGTAGCCAACATTTACAATGATATGTTAGATAAGATGCCCGAGTCATCCCGTGGTGCCTTCATCAAGAATATGGAAGATAACATATCCGACAAAGAATGGGAAGCAATAGGAAAGTAAAAGTTTGGAGCAAAATTAGTGCTCAACTAAGATGACTCCTACTGCGTCCGTCTTGCTCAAAAAAAGATTCAAATCTCTAATTCCGAGATTCAAATCATTTTTGGGACAACATCGGCAGTATAGATAGACAAATGTTTGGTGAAAGTTTGGAGAGCATAGTAATGTCACATAAAGTGTTAAACATTTTATTTTCGGAAAGTTTTCCGAGATTCTCCGAAAGTTTTCAGATTTTTAGAATATCCACACTATGGAAGATGATACTATGTTAGGAAACTGGGAATTAGGAATTGGAAACACACCATCACTATTTCGTGATGCTCAAAGTGATAAGGAAGATGCTAAGAGAGCATACTATGACCTCCACTCCAAAGAATTATCTAATCTATACAATATGTCCTTTTGGCGTAGTCGCATGACGGACCAGCACAAGGAGATGAGAAGCCATCCCAATCGTAGTTCCGACTGGATTCCTCAAGAAATACTCAAAGTTCGTGAGCAAAGGGAAAAAGACTGGCTCCAATTAACTTTAGAAGATTCCGAATGGGATGCTACTTACACGAGTTGGAGTTCTTGGGAGGATGGGGAGCGTTGTAGGTGCTGTAATGCTGCTCATGAAGAAACCCAGTTGAGAGTTAAGCAAGAATTAGATGGAAATGGTTGGATGTATAATGCTCGCTTATATTATGGCTGGTGTAACTTTTGCACAGATAAAATGGAAGCCAAGATTGCCTCAAGTATCAAGCAGATGGACTTTACCATAGATTTAAGCGCATTTTGCGAAGAGGCCGGAAAGATTAAATAGGAGGGCCTCACAAGTGGTCTTGAGCGAGTATGAACGACCATCAAGATTCCGAACATTTTAGTTATACCCGTTCATGGGATGAAATAGAAGATATGTTGCGTGAGGCAGAACGCACTCTTAATTTTCATCAATTGAAACTTTTGGAGAACACACCACCCAAGGGGAGAAGCCCCAGCAAGGAGTGGACTTATCACGCTCGCAACTTCAAAGCCTTACAAGGCGTTGTCAAAACATTGCGGTGGACTCTTGGTGATAAAGATGTTCGCCATCCACTTGAATGAGGGAAGGTCTTGAAGCCAAAGAGATATGGATTGGCGAAGTTACTACTTCGTATGACAGTTCGTTATAATTCATGGCGTGGTGAAGATGCGAACCCTCAAGTAGCAGAACATCTAATGAATAAGGTGTATGAAGTCTAAGTCCCCATTTGATAATGGCAAAAAAGAGCCGAGGGACCCAAAATCACTCCCCCTACCACCTACTGCACCTGCGGCTGATAAACCTTCTTGGGTGGACTTGATTACGAAAAAAGATAGTAAGGCAGTTAAGAAGGCTATGGATAATGAGAAACTCATGAACGACCTTCATGATAAACTCATGGGTGCTACTGGCCTTCATAGCAAGCCAAACAAGAAGTAGTGCGAACCTTCAAGTATCACGAGGGAATACATAGTAGTATGTCTATGCGCCGTCAAGGTTACGAATGGTTCGTAGCCGACCTCGGAAATCTCCCACCAAAAAGACTGGAAGATTTGGAAACTCCACAATCTGTATTCTTTTCCGGTATCGGGGATGCCACCCTCAAAAATCGTCAAAGGACTTCTTCGGATGAGTTTTATGTTATTCATTATTTCGGTAGCACACCGGGTATTTATGGTTTGGGTGAGAACTGGGTTCCCGGCGGTTATGTGAACTTTAATCTTGGGACCTCAACTTATTTCAAGAACCCCGATGGTCTTCCCGGAGTTGGAGTTAGCGGAGATGCACAACCATACCCAATTACAATTTCCAATAGCCCAGTTTTCGTAGGGGCTTGGCATATTGAAATCCCACCGGACACCGATTGGGATTTTACCTATTTCCTTTCCAATGCAATTGTTGATACCACAGAAAAATACGAGGCCCCGGCTTACACATGGTCTATTAAGTTTGCATTAAATGGTTGAGTGATATTATGAGTCTGTCCTATAAATTAGATGTCACTAACTATCCTTGGTGGAATGAATTGCCGGACTGGTTAGGTAACACCAGCACGAGTGGGGGTGGAGGCGATTTCGGTTACGGTAATGGAATCTTAGGAGGTCAAGAGATTCAACAAAGATGGTTCAGCGTTACAGGTAAGGTTGGCTCACCCACCGGAGAATACATCATACGAGATGGTTATTATCATAACGGTATTTATATTATTGTAGGGAGTTATCGTGCTTATTGGCAAGAGATTTATAACACCGGTGGTCCGGGTTATGCTTGGGATGGTTTCATCTTGATGCACCGAGGCTACAATGTAACTACTGGATTCGGTGCTGGCACCGGCGCTCCACCCGGATTTTTTGACCCTGCTAACTACACATTCTTCCCAATGCTATATCCCACGACTATGCTGGCCTCCAATCCCGCAGAATGGGATAATGCAGACCAAGGTATTGGACTGTATGCAGTCGCACCGGTGAAAACTCGTGAAACACTCACAGTAGGAGAATCCATCCCTGCACTAAACTTTGCCGTTTGCGGACATCATGTTAGTAAGGGTATAACTCCTACGGATATTAAAACCGTTGCCTCGTTTGCACTCCTAAACTTTACAATAGACACACCTCTAACACCTCAAAGACCGACCTACACATGGGACTCTTTGGGGTCATTTCAAATCGGACCGGTGGACCAAACTAATGTTGAATCCATTGCTCGCTTTGGAGTTACAAGGACTTGGAATGAAACAGCCGCTATGAGTCTGTCAAATCTTGAGGCATTTGCACAACCCTATGAGCGAGTTCTTTATGAGGATGGAGTCTTGCCCGATGGGACTAATCCAACAGGAGGTGGGCTGACATCCACCAATAACTCACTTGTAACTAATGGCTATCACCTATCAACGGCTTTCGGGATGCGTTGCGTAAGTGGAGTCAAAATAGGCCCAACATTAGTGGGTGCCTTAGATACCGTATTCTTCCTCACAGGCCAAATAAACACGGCTAATAGTCTGGGCTTAACGCAATACGAAACCCCATACATAATGGGTATCAATGCCTCTCCCCAGTATCAAAAAAACATGAAAGACGGTGTTGCCCCATGGGATAGGCTATCTTTTTACTCGGCTTGTCAAAATGCGTTTTCATCGGGGATTATTAAGGGTGTCACCCAACCACAAAACACAGGATGGTATGCGGAAGATATAACCGATGGTGTGAATCCCAGTTTGAATGAGTTCAGTATGGTCGGTGCGGCTGGAATAGACCTCTTACCACCTGCTGAAATTATTGCTGCCGTTAGTGCAACCGATACATCACCGGTGGCTATTGTAGTGGGGAACATGGGGTATAAGGAACCAACAGCCCCTTTTACCTCCGGCGAACCTCGTGGGGGCATATTCCTACTTACTGCGTGGCCCGCCTTTGGTGACCCAGTTCTTCCATGGGGGTTTGCCGATGGTGCACTAACTACTGCCAGCGGAGTGGAACTTCCGAGTAAGTGGCACCACACCCTCCAACAATTTAGAACTTATTCATTTGGGGAGGAAAATGAATCTATGAAAGTAGCCCTAACTTCCGATTCTCAAAACGACCAAGGCCGAGTAGCCACCGATTTATCACTCTTTGATAACGATACAAAGCAATTCGTAGGATATATCGGCAATTACCCCCGTTATGATGATGCACCGGATGGAGGGTTCCAAGGTGGGGTTCAATCATTCCAAGGCTACGCCGCCGTTGGCTGGTATGACCCTCTTGATGGGAACCTTACCGCTCAAGGACCTTGTTTGTTCTCCTACGATAAGGGAACTCCAACAATCCAAAACTTAGTAGCCCCCGCCCCACCAACGCAAGGGACTTACGATACCACGGGACGATTACGAGAGGATGGTTCCAAACTTTCGGCTGCCATTGGGACGGTCCTCGGCACTCGCCAATGTATGTGGGCTGGTTGGGACAATGATAGGGACCAATGGTTGTTTATTACTTCCGATACTGCCGGTGGAGGAGTGGATATTATTAGCGTGGATGCACCTTATACTACATTCCTTAAGCAATCAACCGTCTTTAATCCCTACACAGAAAGTGCAGATTGGACTAATGCTAAGTATTTCCCAATCTCTATGAGTAATGCTTTAGATGGTTTAGTCGTCTTTGGTGAAACAGTTGAGGACATTTATGGGAATACAGGCATAAGAGCGAAAGTTGCTGGAACTCAAACATTAGTATCGTCTTGGAATCCCGCAGTTACTTACACAGGAGTCCTTACATCTCAACTTCCAGCATTCCGTATTACTGGTAGCACCGGAAGAACATCCCGAGTATGGATTGATTATATGCTTTACGATGGGGTGGATTCAGTTATCGCTATGCAATTGCGTGACTGGGGTATGAGAGTGACGGTTGAGAATGTTGAGTGGTTTAAGGCTCGTATCCTCCAAAATGGAGGGGACTTAACTGCCAAGAGTGAAGAAATTGAAGAATGGATGGAACAACAAGGCAAAGAATACCAAGATATGCTGAAACAAAAAGAGCGTAGCGGAAGATTGCGTAAGAGGCGAAGTCAAGTATCGGGCTATGCTCGGGAAGTTGGCGACTTGATGACGAGGGACCAGATGGATACTGAAGTTTATGATTTCGTTCCTAAAGGAATTGCTGCTATGCAAAGATTGAAAGATTCCGAGGGTGCTCTCAAATCAGTTCCACCCGACTCTATTGAGGCAATGGTGGAGCGTGACTATCGTGCTGGCTTTGACACTACGCCAAGCGGTGTTACTGAACCCGGCGACCAACTTGCAGAAGACCCAGCCAAACCAGCCGGAACCTTCATGGATACCGGAGATGCCCCTAAGAAGGCTCCCGATGAAGGCGGGGACCCCGATGAAGAATACATTAGTGAGAATTAAGTAGTAGTGAAGCACAGGATATATTATGAGTGTTACTGCTGCCGACAATTTATTGACGATAATGCAAGCCGACAACACAATTGGTTGTGAAATGGCCTCGTATGTCGCTAATGAAGATGGTGATATGGAACGCACAGGTGGGACTGATGTGGCTTCACAATGGAATAGAATCCGAACTATTAGACAGGGTTATTTGGAGGCTACTGATTGGTATTTGTTGGAGGCCAATGCCGACAAATTACAAGACAAAAATGCCTTCCTTGCATGGCGGACCGATATGCTAAATCTTCCTCAAGATTACGCCACACCCGAACTCGCCTTTACTAATTGGCCAACTAAGCCCGCATGGGTCGTATGATTTAATTACCGGAAAACGGTAATTTTGAGCCTAATTACGACATAATAAGGTTACAGGTGTAAAAGATGCACCGATTCTAAGATATTAAGTAGTTGAAGATACATAGTAATAGGTGATGGAAAGAAAGGAAACTTACGATGAATACCGTCACGATGTTAAAACGCCCATATCACCTATGGTGGCCACATTTAATAGCATAACCGTGCCAGCAGGGGTGGAATTACAAGAATTAGTCTTGGCCCCGTTCCAAGACTTTTCATATCTTGCCGACCTCAATATGGTTATCATTATCAATGGCCAAATAGCCTACTCCGGAGAAATCCCCACCAAAGGACTTAGAATTGACTTCATGGATGATAATTCCATAGATTTTGCTCGTGAAATCGTTATCGCCGTAGCACCCAGTCAAGAGTTCCAAGAGCATTTGAATAGTGGCCTAACTTTTGGTAACACCGAAAGAAGTTTCAATATCATAGTTATTGGTCGTTGGAGCAAACCTATTGTTTCAATGGATAAAATTAGGCGATTTGACATAGCATTCATCACAGATAACTCTTAGTGACGACACAGAACCTTGAAGTAGTTAGTGATTCTATTAAGAATTATGGCATCTATGATGTTATTTACAGGAAAAGGAGGTGTAGGGAAGTCCACCGTATCGGCGGCCACAGCCCTACATCATGCCAGCAAGGGATTAAAGACTATTTTAGTTTCATCGGACCCCGCACACAGCACAGACGACACCCTCGGAGTTTCCGTAGGAAATGGGGTCCTTACTCAAATTAATGAGAATCTATGGGCTAAGAATATCAATGCCGAGGCGAACGCAAATGTATTTGCCGATGAGATGAAGAACGGCATGGAAGCCATGTTCGCTAAACAGATTCCCGGATTTGATTCGGAAATCTTTACAGACATGACTTCATTTCCTGGAATGGATGAGTTTTTTGCCCTTGATGAGATACTAAAGTTAGTTCAATCATGCGACTACGATATAATCGTTTTTGATACCGCCCCTACGGGACATACTTTGAAGGCTCTTAATGCACCCGCAGCCATTAGAACATTTTTGTTAAGGATTCTTCGTATGAAGGCCAAAATAGATAATATCAAGGGATTTTTACTCAAAAAAGGGGACACTCCTAAACTAATTGAACACTTGGAACAGATTTGTGCCAAGGTGGAGCGACTGACGCTAATTCTGCGTAACCCAAAGTTTGTGAATATAAATCTTGTTTCCATTGCGAGTGAGGCTGGATTCCAAGAATGTTTCCGCACCATTCAATTCTTGAAAAAGATGCAAATACCAATCGGTAACATAATTGTGAACAACATTATGCCAAACTTTGGTCCGGATGAGTGGGCTTTAGCGGAAGAACACCCAAGTGTGGGACTGATAAAGAGAGAATACGATATTCAGCAACCCTATTTACAACGATACCGAGAACTTTGTTCCGAAGAAAACCTCAAACTTGTAGGTTTGAGCCGTCTTCCGTTTGAGCCAAGGGCTGAAAAGTTAGGAGAGGTTGCTAAAATGTTATGGAGGCCCGGGAGCCTTGACTGGGAACCAACTTTGCCCCTTGTGGAACATGATGAAAATTACCGAGTCCAACTCCCCTTTGTTGCTAACGCTAAATGGAGCCTCAAAAATGGAATTGCTAAATATCGCTATGAAACTTTTAACTTCGGTCAAGGAGATGGCTGGTATGAAGTCCCTCTTGAAGATGTCAAGAAAAAGCGTAAGTTAAATGAAGATACCATGACTTTGATTACCGAGTGAGGGGAGAAGTTTGGGACTTGAAGCCAACAGTAAAGATTTGGTTTGGTTAGAATCCACCCGACATTTTGCTACTGGTTTTTCTAAATGCCCTCGTAAGACATTTGCAGCCATTCTTGTGGATAGCGATAATCAAATCCTATCTTTAGGTTATAATGGAAATATCCGAGGACAATGTGGTGACTTATGTGGTGGGGATAGTTGTTTGAGAGATACACAGAATATCCCAAGTGGAACTGAAACTGATATAGGTTGCGTTCATGCGGAAGAAAATGCTATCCTTAATTGTGCTCGTCAAGGAGTTTCATGCAAAGGAAGCACACTATATGTCAATGGTGAGCCGTGTGCTAAATGCGCCCACCGAATCGCCCAAGTGGGCGTGAAGCGGGTGATATGCTATGGTGGTGAATATCCTCAAAATGGGTTGGATGTCCTAAAGGCCCACGGAGTTGAAACCAAGGTCATTATTAAGTAGTCGTAGGGTCAATCACTTTATATGGCTTTCGGACATGGTAGTTGGGACACCTTCGGTGCATCCACCATAGTTAAACATTCCGATGCTTCCATGCTAACAGGGTATGAAAAGATTACTACACTTGATGGAGTCGCTATGAACTTCAAATCTATTCAAGAATCTTTTTGCCCTAATACGGGTGCACATGAAACTTGTATTAAGGGGCCTTTCACTCAATTAACGATTAGAGGTGACCCCGGACAATATGCGGCTTCTAATGGAGGTCGTTGGTTTTGGAGCGGCACAAATACATTATTCCTAAATGATTATGATGGGTCCGGTAAGCAAAACTCCGGTGCTCTTGAAATAGATGTTAGAGATGACTATGTAGTGAAGATGAAAATAGCACTCAAAAGAGCGGCGCACGGTTCGGAGTTCAAGAATAGCACCTTCAACGAAATAGTTGTTGGCTATGACGGTATTTTGAGCAAAGACGCACTAAATACAACATTCCTAATGACTGGTGGAGATAAACTTTCAATTGATATTGACGATGATTGGTCCGGAACCACACGATTCTATTTGAAGGTGAATGGAGTAAAGATAGCAGAAGCCCCTTCCGGAGTTCTCATAAATGACGAAGTTCAAGTTACCCTACTTGATGTTTGGAAAAAGATTGAGGCAACAGATGACGATTCCGGAAACGACTCGGACGACTCCGATGACTCGGATGATGACTCGGATGATGGAACCGATGACACAGGTAGCGGAAACGGTGACGATGACGGAACCGATGACGGAACCGATGATGGAACCGATGATGGAACGGATGACGGGACTGATGATGGAACCGGAACAAACGGAACGAACGGAACAAACGGAACCATAACAACTCAAACTACCGGAATGCAAGTTGAACCCGAACCCGCATCTAAAACACCACTTATTATCGTGGGTGTATTGGGTTTGGGTGCTATTTTAATGATGGGTGGGAAAGAGTAATGAAACTCTTTGGTGCTCAAGGTAACTCTTCCAACTTTAGTGGCGAACACCCAATTTTATTTGAACACTCTATTGAAGATGAAAACTTTACCGAAGGTTGGACTAAAACTTTCCGAGAAACAGGTGCTTACGACTTTAATAATAGAGATTTTGACTTCCCTAATGATGAAGCATCAGCACTCTATGTTCCCGAAGGATTCAAAGTAACACTTCACGAACACACTACTTATGACCCAAGTTTTGAGGATGGGGCTACTAAAGAATATGTGGGTCCAATAAATGTTAAATCCTTAGCAGATGATGGTATCAATGACTGGACCTCCCACATAAAAGTGGAAAAAGTGGAAATTGTTAGAGATTGCACCGGAGAGAATCGGGCTACTGCCGACAGTCCCGGAGATTGTGGAGATTGTATAGAGGGATTCGCAGAAGATGATGCCGGAGATTGCCAACCTCTTTTGGATGTCGCCCCGATGAGTTCCCAAACTACTCAAGTATCTCAACCTCCTAAGATGAATCCAATTCTTATGATTCTCGGTATTGCAGCATTCGGTATGGTAGCATATACCAGCATGACACCAAGTAGTTCTAAATAGTAAGTTACCCGTGGTAGGGCTATGGACCCCATTATATTGTGGTTATTGATATTAACTATCATTGGAGCCATCGGAGGTCTTGGAGCCATTTACTTTGTTTGGTGGAGTTTGTGGCGAAATAAGGGCTTAACTATGCTCTTAGTTGAACACTATCGTAATCAAGAAGAACGAGAACCTATTAAGTAGTCGTAAGGGGAATGATTCTCCATGACCTTCGGACACGGAGTATTTGACTCATTTGGTGCTGATACCTTGAACTTCGGGGCGGAGTCCTCGTATGGCCCAGCCACAATTACAACTTTATACAATACCACAGGCTACAAAGCCAATACAAAAAGATATTTGGTGAGTGGAAAGTTCCACCAAGCCAAAACACTTGGAAATCAAGACTTCCCTGCGGGACATGAGTTTAGTTATGCAAGAGATAGCCTCGCTTCTGCCAAATCCGCCACAAGTGGCACTACCAGCGGAATGTATAAGGTCGCCGAAGTTTGGGAGAGTGATTTGAACACCGCATGGCCAGCAAGTGGTCGTGACACCAATACTACACCAACATTGCAGGTCTTTTCTATTGAGAATGGTAGTAAAGTATCATCAGCGATTCCAGCCGAAGTAGGTTCATGGGGTGCTTGGAGTGAATGGAGCGAAAGCAGTTCATGTAAAGAAAGTCGTTCAAGAAGCCGACCAATAACCCGTAAAGCCTTTGGTAGTGGAATTGGAGCCGAAGAAGGCAACCTTAATGAAGTTGAGGAGCGAGATATTGCCGGAGTTGATGAAGTCCTTTCGGATTGGAGCGATTGGGGAGTTTGCACCGATGGGAAGCAGACACGCACTCGCAGTATAGATGTAGCATCCTCGTGCGGCGGTTCATCCACAGACCCAGCCACCCACACAGAAACTCAAGATTGCACCGTTGAAACTGATAACACTACTAACACAAACATTACTGCACAAAGCACCACAGTAACACCCGTTGTTGCTACTTCCGGTGGAATGAGTGGAGCCATGCAAGGTATTCTTGCAGTTGGAGTTCTCGGTGGCGGTTTCTTATACATGAAAAACAAGAAAGCCAAGAAGTCTAAGGCTTAAGTAGTTAGACGCATCTATGCGTCTGTATGAGTGGTCTAACTTTTGATTGGGACGATACGGATTTAGAGAATCCAGTTGTAGTCAAAGCCCTTAACTATCTTGAAGATGAGTTCGGCTGGGGAAAAGTTTGGGTGAGAGTTTCTTCATCAGGAACGGGCCTTCATGTTATCATTGCTGAACCTAAACTTCATTTTGATTTAACGCAAACTCTCTTTCCCGAAGAAATGGATACTCAAACTCAATTCCATTGGCGCAAAGTTTTCTCCGAAGAACCTTGGAGCCTTGAATGTCGTGGAAGATTCATTAGTGATGCAGCCCGCTCTCAAACTGGTTTCACTACTTCAAGAATCTTTGGAGTCAAAAATGGTAAGTCTGCGGGACCTTGGCAACTTTGGAGGACGCAATCATGAAATTAACAAAAGGCGAACGGGCAATCTTTCTTCAAGTTTTGAATGTCAAAATACAGCAAGGTAGTGTTTTCATGTTGGGTGATGGCACTACGACTGATGATGTGGAGCGTATTCTTGAAACCATTGAAGATGGTAGGCCACTTATGGAAATTAGCCGATGAACTTTTAAGTAGGTAAAGGACCTGTGGTATAGATAAGTGATTAAGATGCCGCAGAATACAGAAACAATGAGATTTTGGCCGAGAGTGGGATTGTATGTGGACCGAGATATGGCGGAAGAGTTTATTGAGCGTATGGTAGGTCATGGTTCAGTCTTGGATGACGACCTTGATGAGTTCGTTCAACCCAGCATTCCCGATGCTATGTTTTTACAGAATGAAGTTGATGGTTTGTTTTCAAACCCGTTTGAAGATATGCCACTTGATGAGGCCAACCAAGCGATTCTTAATTTGATGACTTTTGAGGGTAACCGCAAAGATTACATCAAATCTAAGAAAGCAGAAGGTATGACCCTTGAAGAAGCAAAAGAAGATTACAAGTTCAACCTTGACCTCAAAGTTAAGGCAGCCCTACCCGAAAACTTTACCGAAAAATTAACCAGCGAAGAGGAATAAGCGGTTGGGTAATTCACATGAGTGAAAGACAACGACCTTTACCTTTGACCGAAACATTGGTCTTTGACATAGTGGACTATTTGTTAGACCACAATGGATATGGCTATTCCACCGAGATTTCTTCCTATATGGTTGAGCGGAAACCTCGCCGATATACTTCTCGTGAAGTAGTTGGCATCCTTCGTAACCGCCCCATGTTTCGCCACGCCCAATCAAAAGATAGGAGAGGTGGTATTCGTTGGAGATTGGATTTACTACAATTAGAAAGATACTTTGCTCAAAAAGGCTATCAAGAAAGAGCCAACGACCAAGGAATATATGATTCCATGAGAGAATTGAAACTATCTCAAATTACTAAAACCATTCAAGCGTTGGAAACTATGGATACCTCCAACATCAATGAAGTTTATGAAAACATTGCCACTCTTTGGTCGTGATACAATGGATGCCGAAGGGTGGATGGAAAAACATCAACATCGGATGGCCTTCCTAAGAACCTTAACTTCTGCCCTCGGGATGATTGTTAGCATTATTATCGCCTTCAAAGTATTCGGTTATCTTTGAAATCTTTGGAAAAGTTTATTAAGGTCCCCCACTCACCACAATATATGGACCGATGTGAATGCACCACAGGATTCTTGAGGCACGAAATAATCAACAATAATTGTGTTGATTGCGATTTACCTATCTTTCAAAGTGTCGTGGTGGTGGAATAGTATGTCTGCAAAGATTTGCGAAGCAAACGGCCACCACGATTGGGATGTGAATTACTACGATGACTACCACATGATTTCTTTTTCATCCACTTGTAGGATGTGCGGTGCAGAAGCCTCATCAAGAGAAATTGGAGTTGAGTTGTGTGAGTAATTATTACTTGGGCGACCCTTGCTATGTAATCCCCGATGCTGAATGGGATGACTTTTGTGGCTACATAGACACAGACGGCGACTTTGAATACAAAGGTGAAACTTGCCGTATAGTTAGCACAGGTGGAGATGGAGATTTTGGCGGGTTGTCTGTTGATGCAGGGATTCTCGGTGTGATTCCGATTTCTCTATGCGACCCACAGAAACTCATTAGTGCAGCCGGTCATAGCCGGTTAGTTAGTAAGTTTGTGGAATTGGAGGCATCCGATGATTTCATTTGGATTGATGGCGTAGCCATTAATGGAGTGGAATGTGAATGTGAAAATTGCCAATACTCTCACACCAATGCTCACCATGATTGGAATATGACCTCATGTGCGTCTTGTGGTAGTGTGTTAGCCGATGAATGCGTTGAATACATTGATGGCAAAGAGTATTGTGGTGAGTGGTGTGCCGAAGACGACAACTGAATATGTCCCCGTAGGTGGCCCTTGTCGCCGTCAATGTGATGTGGATAAAAAGACGCTCGTTTGTAATTCTTGTGGATTATCATATAAGAAGATAGAGTGAACCTTTATCAAGGTAGCAGACCATTAGACCCCTATGAAAGTAGGTATTATCGGCGTAGGATTTGTCGGTTCAGCCGTCAAAGCCACGATGGAAAAGAAATATCAAACAGAAACATTTGATATTGAACCTTCCCTTTCAACCACTACTTCTATTGAAGAATTAGCAAAAAAATGCGATTGTATTTTTGTTTGTGTTCCCACCCCACCAGCCGCAGACGGAACTGTTGATACTTCCATTGTGGAATCTGTCTTAGCCGCCATAGGGAAGTCGGAGTGTGCGGTGGTTCTCAAATCCACCGTTCCACCCGGCTTTACCGAGGCGGAATCTCAAAAGATAGGAAGAGAAATAACTTTCAATCCGGAGTTCTTGACTGCTGCCAATGCTACCAAAGATTATGCTAACCAAAATCATACCATTTTAGGGGTCCAAGATACTGGAAGGCTAACTAATCAAGAATACCTCATCACCCAAGTTATAGGTGAAGCCTTGCCGCACACCGTCATAGTCCACACCTCTCATACCGTTGCCGAGATGACGAAGTATGCTCGGAACTGTTTTTTGGCCACCAAGGTGGCTTATGCTAATGAGATTTGGGGAGCCTGTTATGCCCTCGGCATATCGTATGACGAAGTTCGTTCCCTTATGGTTATGGATTCAAGAATTATGGATTCACACCTTCAAGTTCCCGGACCGGACGGCAAGTTTGGATTCGGAGGGGCCTGTTTCCCTAAAGACACCGTTGGCCTCCACAGGGTCTTGAATACATTAGATGTCCCGAAAGAATTATTGGAAGGAGTTATTACCAGCAATCTAAAAGTTAGGAATCGTATTGTAGGAGTTACAGCCGGGGCCTTTGATTTACTTCACGCCGGTCACATCAAACTTTTGGAAGATGCGAAAAGTCAATGCACACATCTAATTGTTCTATTACAGTCGGACCCTTCCATTGACAGACCACACAAGAACAAACCCATTCAAAGTTTAGATGAAAGGTTGATACAGTTAGAAGCAGTAAAGTTTGTGGACCAAGTTTTAGTCTATGATACTGAAGCCCAACTTTATCAATTGCTTGAGAATCTCAAACCCGACATTCGTATTCAAGGCAATGACTGGAATGGCAAATCATATACAGGACAAGATTTGAATATACCTATTTATCATCATGACCGACTTTCACATACATTTTCATCAACAGACCTAAGAATGCGTGTATTAGAGTCCAAAAGTCCGAAACTATCCGATTAGCAGGTCCGAATGCTTTAAGTATCAGCACAGCGAATGGTTCGGTATGGCTTACTTCATCCGCCGATACCAAAAGGGTGTTGCTCAATCCGGAACAACTGATGTTTTCGTTTCGGATAGCGAAATCCCAATCTCTATGTTTTGTGAGATGGCGGAGATGGTAGGTCCCGGAAAATATATTCTTGGTCAGCGTGGGGAGGGTATTCGTGGTTTCAAAAAGATTACCGATACCATAGTCCCCGAACCAATTATGAAGGTGTTCGCAGCGGAAGATGAGTCAAACAAAGAAGATAGTGATTCAAAAGAAGATACGAAAGAAGACGACACGCCGGAAGTAACACCCGAATTGGTTGAAAAGAAGGAGAAAGCAACCTCCCCACCACCAGCACCAAAAACTGTGGAGCGTGAAACTATTTCAATGCGCCGAACAGAAAAACTTAGTGACATGACTAATGAACAATTGAGCGAATTACTAAGCGGTATGGCCACTACCGAATTATCGGCCGAATCAATTTCCACATTCCAAGCAGACCTCGCCCGAGTTCACACAGAAATGGCCGAGCGTGGTATGATAACACAACCAAAGAATGCCGAAGACCGAATCGTTATCGGAACTGGATTCAGCCCGTGGGCTGCTTTTGGTGTTGGAGGAGTAGTCGGTCTTGCAGTCGGTGTTTTGGGTAGTATGCACTACTACAAGAAAAAGATGGATGACATCAATGTTAAACTCGCAGAAATGGATGCTTCAATCAAAGAGGCAGAATCAACCATTGGCAAACAGGAGAAAAAGATTATGAGGGCCGAAGAGAAACAAGAAAATGCAGCCAAGGCAGCCGCTATTCCACAACCTAATGTGAAGGACCCTTTTGACCTTGACTTACAATTTTTATCATCTTATAATCGTAGCAATGGCAGGTTCCAACCTTAAGTGATTTAGATGTCCGAACAAACATTACCTAATCTTTCCAAACTTTTAGAGCAAAAAGCGACTTTGGAGAAATATAAAGATTTACTCCAAATGGAACGAGAAGTAACACTCAAAAGGCAGTTCGCTCGCTTCATGAATACGATTGGCATTCAAAGCGATAAAGTGATTGATGATTATTACCCACGATTCCGCAAAACAGTTTCCGTAGTGGAAAATGAAGAATTAACTATCAAAGACCGTATGGTTTCTATTGTGGAGTCGGATTTTTTGTTTGACTTGATGAGGCTTAAGACTGCCAGCCGTGAAAGAGAGTTGCGAAGAATCACCAAAGAATTATCATCGTTTATGACTCATGCAGCAATTGAAGCCGGTGATGACGATTCATTATTCCTTCAAAGATTGATTTCCCGTTCATTGGCTACTATCGCCGAAGAAATAGACCCTAAAGAAAATAGAACAGCCGGACAGCCTATGACCGAGGCATGGATTAGTGCTATGAAGACTGGGATGGATGCTTACTTGACTTCATTAAGTGAGTGAGAACCATTAAGTATCAAACATGGGGATAGAGATAGTATGGGTGAGTTTGACGAGTTTATCCGAAGTGAGCCGAAAGAGAAACCGAAGGAAGAACCTTCTCAATCCGAAGCAAAACCTCGGTCCAGCACTAAGCCAAAAGGCAAAGGTAAATCTTTAACTGAATTGATTGTAGGTGACGGTGATGCTCACCAGTTCGCAGACCGTTTTGGCCTTGATGCTGAAATGACTCAAAAGGTATTAGTTCCACTTCTCAACTTCCTTGATAAATATGAGATAGGTTCGGGAATTACAGAAACTAATACTGCTCAAGGTGTCATGGATATTGGAAGCGTGGTAGCCGATGTCGCACCCGTAGTTAAGAATGCAGCCGAGTATTTCAGCGGAAGGAACGCCACATTGTCGGAAGATGATGCAGCCTTCCTTAATAAAATCCGAGAATCACAAGGAGGCGGTGACATGGATATGTTTTTCAATTCCGAAGAGGGTATTGAAGTTGGAGAGGTCGCAGACGAGCCTGTGGCACCCCCAGAACCCGTTTATACTGGGTTAGTGCCAATTGATGCTGACCCATTCCAAGAAGGGATTGATTGGGCTACTGTCCTTGACGCACCCGAGTTCCGACCCAAAAACTCCGGTGCATACACCTATACAGATTTAATGCCCTCACCCGACCTAATGATTAAAGGTCTTGATGACTTGGCCAAAGAAGCAGGTTTGGACCCACGCAAAGTTTCAGCCTCGGACGGTCAAACAAGGATTAATAATAAAGGTTCAAGCAGCACAGCAGATTCTATGGCTTTGGCCCGTGGTGATGCAAGCGGTATTCAATTAGACTTAACTTCCATTAGAGAAGAAATGGCAGCGGAGAAGGCTAAACAGAAGCGAACATCCGCCGTTAGGTTTGATGATGATAACGGAGTATTAGTTCCCGAAAACATTGAAGAATACGACCCACTAAGCGTTCCCGGATTTACCCTTCCGCCTTCGCCAACTGGTGCATTGGAAACTCTTGAGGAAATGCAACGCCGTCAAGAATCATACGATGACGAAGATGAAGAGATAACCGAAGCACAGGAAAGTATGGATAACGAAGGTGGTGCAATTCGTTCCGAGGTCGGAGCATTTGAATCCGATTATTTCGGAGCAATTAGCCTTGGTGAATCTAATGACGATGAATGATGAAGTAAATCCTATTTGGGCGCATTATTGTGCTGAACAAATGGAAGATTGGCTTACTTGGTTAGGTAATGTTCATACCCGTTCCTATGTGGAATTGTGCGAAAGATTCATAGAACTACATCCTTATTACACGCCTACATCGGGTAAATCATTAGGTGACTCTCTCCAATTGATGGAGCGAATGTTAATGAATTATGAGTTCCTAAATAGTTTGAGTGATATAGGATTGCGTGTTTGGGCCAACTCGGGTCTTGAAGACTTTGTGAACGCTTTAGAATTATATGCAACTCGTTATCCCGACATACGCACCGTGCGTAATTTTTTCATTCGTAATTTTGTTTGGACTGATAGGCTATACAGATTCGCTCGTGCAGAAATCATTGCAGACCTTCGTGAGAGCGGAAGAGATATATGAACCCGTAGTCATTAAGTAGTAGCAAGCCTTAACTTATGCTATGGCAACGATTTCCGAGGCACAAGCAAGGGAGATGGCCGAATATATTTACTTGAGCGGTTTTAACAAGAAAGCCGTCTTAGTCTTGATGTCCGGTCCTATCCGCAAACACCTTGAAAATGAAGGCTATACAATCGCAGAAACAGCGAGAAGTGAATGGATGGACCCTAACTATGAAAACTCCAAATGGTCGCAAAAGTTTGTGAGGGGAATGACCTATCTTAGCACACCTGTGAATGCGGGACAACTTATGACCTTTAGAAAGATGCAACCTTTAATCGTTGAATCCGGTTCTAAATCCAAAAGCCCTGCTGGTGTAAAGGAAAAGTTATTCGTAGGTTCAGTTAAGACTGAAGTTTTAGACAACATTGAAAAGATTGCCGAAGGTGCATCTTTTGAAGAAATTACTATTGAAGAGGGAGTTGAAGGTGGTGAAGCACCCGCAGTTCCGGATGCACCACAAGTTGCTATTACAATTCCGGGAGCAGTCCCTCGTTTAACCAATACAAGAAAACTTAGGAAGTCCACCTTCCCAGAAAATGGTAGGTTACCTATGGGTGATAAACCAGTTATAGTAAGTATTCAATCCAACCAAACTATTCTTGATAATATGGCCATTCCAAAAGTTTGGCAAAAGAAAGCCCCGCAATGGAGGCAGCCTACCCTCATCCTAATTTTTGAGCAAGGACAAACTGTTCGCTATACTTTTGACAACACCAGCGACATTTACGAATTAGTGATGGGTGGTGAAGCCGTTATTTGTGAAGGCGGTAATGTTTATATGGATGAGTTTAAGGCTGACCCAACCAGCGTTACAGGTTTTGAGGCTAAACTTTCACAGGGAACCTTTTTCGTGCAGCGTGGTGCTGTCAAAGAGTTCTTTATGCCTAACCTCGTTATGAATGAAGGTTACCCATTCCCACCAGTAATTGCCCCATTGATTGGATTTGCAGTTCCCGACTTAACTATGACAGAAGTTGATGGATTAGACATAGTATTCAATATGGCTGACTACGCCAATGATGGCCCTTCTCGTAAAAATTGGTTCCCATCTAACCGCACACTTACTGAACCTGTAAATAGTGGAGGCCAAGCCAACCCAACTAAATGGGTCGGCATTTATACATCAGTTGGAAATGTTGCATGGACTCCGGATTCATTAGAAATGGATGCACAATACTTACAACCAATTCCATTTGACAGCAGTAAGGCTACTAAGTTAGACCTATCTAAACAGTATATCCAAGTTGAAATGGAAGTTGATGCGGCTACTGATAACTATACCGGTTATGATTGGAAAGCACCAACCAGCACAAGCGGGACCTTAATTTTCCCCGGTGATGAACGAAATCTAATTCCACTCGCTCGTGACGGAGATGGCAACGAACAAGAAGTTGTAATTAAAGGTGCCGCTCGTGGTAACGCTATTAAAGATATACTCTTTGCAGGGAAGCAAGCCCGCATTGAAGTTGATGGCGGATATTTCATGATACCCGATGATACCGGAGATGGCACATTCTATGCTTATGATAATACATCGGCTAAACTACCCGATGGAAAGAAGCAAGAATTGAAATCCCGAATTAAGAGTGTTCAAATTGTTGATTATGAAAGTGGAGCGGGACCCGACACTACATGGAGTAACATGAAGACGGCTCGCCGATATAAAAACCTTGCTACCAGTATATTACCTGCGGCCGTTGATGGACCCGGTAAAACTTGTAGCGTTTGTGGCATGGAAGATGTAGTATCACCGTGCGATATTGAAAATTGTCCTATGCCTACTGAAACAGAAGTGGGCGTTGCTTCTTTGGCTTATGAGTCAAGAGAGGCCAGCGGAACTTACATTGTGCTGTTAGTTCCCGATGAAAAAGACCCCAGCAGCACTTATGAAATCCGTTTAACGGTCCGAAATTGAGGGGAGAAGTATGGCAGACGAAACTGATTTAGATAACACAATTATAACCGACTCCCTTGAGGATGGCCTCGTTACACCCGTTGTGCCTTCTAAGAAAGGAATGAATAAGAAAGAAGAAGAAGTCTTGATTCAAGCATTGGGTGAAGACATGGCCAAAAGAGTCATGGACGAAGCCTTAGTGTCTGTCAAGAAGATGGATGATGCTAACCGTTTTGAAGTTACTGTGGATAGGAACAAGACTCCACACACTTTGTTTTATTATGATGATGACGACATTATCATGGATGGTTCACTTGAAAAGACTTCAAAGATTGGTAAGATTCTCAAGAACACCGCAAGTGCCGTAGGAAAATACAGTCAAGATGACATGGCACGAGCAGTAGGTAAATACCTTGACAGCCGAACAGTTATTGATACTGGCCAAGGTCGCCGTAAAACTCATGTAGCCCTTTCATCACAAGTTAGAAGACTTACTAAGAATCTTTCCGATGTATTCGGGTTTGATGACCCACGCCAATTGGAAACTTTCATGGCCGCTTGGTTAATGAAGGATTCAACTTGCCGACTATCCGGTATTCCGGGAACAGGTAAGACAACCGTTATTGAGAGTGCGGCTATTCTTATGGCCAACTCATACGGTTACTCTAATACTCCACGCTATGTCGGTGGTAATAATACTACTAACCTTTACATGGCGGGACAAGATTACGAAGTTTATCTTAACAGCGATACTGAACTTCGCCGTGAGTGGGACGATTGGCGGTTCTCCGCTTGGAGTGCTGGTTCTTCAAAGAGTGGAGCCTACACTTTCGGCTTCCCATTCCTCCAAAAAGGCACAAGTAAGAAACCTTTGAGTCCCGAGGACTTTTCAAGAGCATTGTTCAACTGCACCGTCAAGGAAGAAGTGGACGCAGATGGCAAAGTTTTGCGAATCATTACTAAACCTTTGATGGTGAATAAAGATACTAAGACTACTGCGGCTAACATTAGTGAGCGTCAAGGAAAGGGCGGACCACTTTATTCTGTGGATTATTCCACTATTCTTTCCGGTAGCGAAGAGTTTGAAACTGATGCGGGACGCAACGAAGGTTACGCTTTCCGTGAGTGGTTGATGGAGAACTTCTATGATGCTCGGTTAGACCAAGAACGCTCCGGTATGAAGTCTATTCAATCCGAGATGCTAAAAGAAATAGGCATTGCTAAGATTGACTACGATAAGAGGGCTGATGAGGTTCTTTATGGTATGGAAATCCAGCAAATCACTACTGACATGGATGGTAAGAGTGTATCAGCGTATGCCTTTGAGCCTATTCCTCGTCCCGTAGTTACTCAACCAATCAAGTTCTTTAACGAAGCAAACCGTTCTCAATCCGGTGTTGAAGATGCAATTCTTGGTTTGATTGCTGAAAAGACCGTTGAATACCGTGGTAAAACTTTTGATTCGCCGTCTTTCGTGGCTTGGATGGATACTAACCCTCACCAAAAAGGAAACGACCTTGCATTTATTGACCGTATTGATACGGAACTGTTCTTTACTACTATTACTCTTGGTGAGCGATATGCACAACTAAATGAAAGATACCGTGCAAAAGGCGGGCAAGCCCCACAACAATTGTTGGTTGGTCGTATTACTAATGATAATAATTCCGATGAGGCAATTAAGCCTTACAGATTTAACGACCTTGATAATGTTTGGGAGTTCGTAGGAACTATGCCGTTTGCACCTCCGGCAGCGGAAGGTGTGTATGATGGATTGCGAGATATTGCTATGCTGTCCGTTCTCTTCACTCAAAGATATTTTATTCGTGAGGATAAAACTTCTGTCCTTGGAGATGGAAACCTTGAGCACACCCTTTATAGTGCAAGTGATATTCACCAATCACCATTGATGGATATTTCTAAGGCTTCTAACGATATGCTTTTGAAAGACCCTCAAGAAACTTTCGCTACCCGATTTGGTAATAAGGAAGATGGAACCGGATTCCAAGCCCCAGCATTGTTCCGCCGTGTTCTCGGTTTCCGTTTCACTAACTCATTAGTTAAACTATCTCGTGCCTTCGCATTCTTGCGTGGTAAAGACTATGTAAGCCGTCAAGAAATCCTTGATGCCCTACCTTATGTTATCGGTCATCGTCTTGGACCGGCCCGTGCTGGTGAGGACTCCGAAGGAAGAACCAATGGTTTAGTTTCTAACAAAGCATTCGGAACTCTTCTTAATGAACAGGAGATGATTCGTGAGTTCGTAGTTCACGGATATTTGTTAGCAGATACACCTTCACTTCTTGGAGATGTGACCCCAAGAGCAGGTGGCACTAATCAAACTATGATGGATGCTTGGGACGCTTTCTTTTCACGATGTCAAGAAAGTTTGAAGTCTTCCACAAACTTTGTGGATTTTGAGGCTAATGTGCTATCACCAGTCAAGAATGAATTGATTAGCGGGGACGGAGCAGTTATTAGCGGTTATACCCCAGTTCATTGGCATTTGGCCTCTATGATTGTTGAGAATGAGCGTAAAGGTGTAACTGTAAATGCAGATTATGGAGTTCATGGTAACTATCGTAAAATGTATGAAAACTATTTGCGTCTAATGGACCGCCCTACTGATGCTGATGTGAGCACCTCGGCCGCTCTCACCCAAGATTACTCTATATGGGACTACTATGACCTGCGTGGAACCATTGCTCGTGAACCACATCTATTTACAGATGACCGTTGCCGATTGCTGGCTCTTGTTGAATCCCGTATCAACACAATTGCGAAGGGTCCCTACTCTAATGTGGACGCTCCACCACAACAGGCGAGCCGTATTGCGTTAGCAACTGCGACTCAATTCCCTAACACCGGTAATGCGTTCCGCATTGAACCTAACCCACTCAAACTTACTCTTAGAACTTATGGAGATGCACTCGGGGCTTACGGTTACCTAATCAGCCAAGGAAACAACAACATTGACCCACAATCCATTGATGTCAAGTCAGCGAAGTTTAACCTTAATGTAGCCAATTGGTCCGACCAAACAATGGTCTTAACTGATTACTACCCATTCAACTTTACTGATGTTTCAGCGAATCCAACTAAGGCAGACTTACAACGAAGTCAAATGTTCCAACAATTGAATGCTTTAGAAGATAGTTTCGGTCCAATGACCGGTCAAGGAATGAGATTCTTTGGTGATGATGAACAAGCCTACCAAAACATTGGTGACTTGTCTGTATTTTTAGCCCAAGTTCAGCAAACTATTGTCAATGCTATGGGTGGGGACTCACTCGCTATTGCAGAAATCCAAAATGGAACTTTGATGGCTTGCTTTGAATTAGACCACGCACCTAACAGCCTTGGTGCAGCGGAACTGATTAAGAGAGGAGTTTTGAGTCAAGATAATGATAGTCTGCGTCTATGGCTAAAATTAAGACCAATTGGTGACTTTACACAAGAGTCCACAGCCGCAGCATTTATGTTCACTATCGGTATCAGCAGTAACTTATTGATTGGCAACAGTTATGAGAACAATAAGGGAGTCATCACAGAAACTATTGGAAGTTTAGCAGCCATTACAGACAAAGCAGTTCTAAATTACAAAAACTTTGGAGCAGCCTCAAGTGCAACCAGCACAACTGGCTGGGATGTGAAGGGTATGGCCGATGCTGGAAACATGACCGGACAGGATTTAGCGTATTATCAAATGCTTTATCGTCAAGTAATTTCCGGAGAATGAACACAAAGGTTAAAGTAGTCGCCGCCCCAACAAGATATTATGGGTGCCTACGACAAGTTATTCCACGATGGTCCGACACATCTTCCACAGGAGTTTATTGACAAATATAATTTACTACGGGAATGGTATGCTATGCCCGATATTCCTCTAAAAATTGGCCTATCACAACATGGTGCACATACAGATATGAACTCCATTGAAATGGGAATCCAAATGGTCGCCGCTTGTTTGAAGCCTAACTATCACGGTTTTTCTCCTAAAGAATTAGAAGAAGTTGCAGGTGCGGCTACATATTTCGTGTTAGCACACGAGATGGCTCACAACAATACACATCCGGGCCGAGAAGTAAAAACTTGGGAAGCCTCCGTTAAAGATGTGGATGTTGAGAATCAAGATAAGTTCCGATGGATGAACATTATTTCCGATATTTGCATTAACTATAATCTTATCAATGGTATGAATATCACACCCGGAATTACTGGTAAAGACCGTCAAGAGATTGCCGATTACATGAGGATGGGTTTAATGACCGAGATTTTCATGCGTAGGTGTCCTGTCTTGGGTGCCGCTTCCGATGTAGTGAATAAAGGTGTGAATGTCTATGGCGAAACCATAACTGACAACCGTGTATTAGATGATGCCGGAGTCCCACTTTCAATGGATGAAAACACCCCACTTTGGGTTCAATATCAAGGATATGGCCGAGGTGAGCAACTTTACCCCAGCATTGCCTATTGTGTTGAAAAGCAAATGAGTGAGCGTTGGAGAAAAGTTAGGTGTTTGAAAGGCAGCACAGCGAATGGAGTAAGGGCTGGAAACACTTACACAGTCACTAATGTTCGGACCTATGACGGCAGAATGCCCGGAAATAAAGCATTCTCCCCTTGGGAACCTATCAAAGATTATGAAGTTAATGGTAAATGGCAATCTTCACGCTACTTCCTATCCCTATGCCCCGATACCGCAGAAATCGCTCCTTGCATTTGGGAGGGAATCGGAATGGCTGACGGAACTATGAATCGTTATTGGTGGGCTTTCGTGAGTAAGAAAGAATCCCGAAGCACCAAAGGAGCAGGTTATGAGTATCTCGGAACGCAACTATTTTTATATGAGTGGGCTGGCATTTATGGGACTAATTATCCTCGTTATGCCGGTAAGAAAGGTCAAGCAGCAGCGGAGCAATGGATTGAGGATGTGTCCGAGGATATGCACCGAGTTATGATATACAGTTAGGGGGTCTTGAATACATGAGTTATATTGATAATCCTTACAATTCCGATGTTGGAAAAGCATTGCTAAAGAAAAATCTAACCAACATATTTTTGGTTGGAGAGCAGCCTAACAGTTTAGAAAGCGACTCCAAAGAAACGATGGTTTCAAACTTTAGGCAACAAACTAATTCAATAATCACAATCATGAAGCGGTTTGTGAAAGGCTACAAACAAATTAGCCTTGGTAATTCCTATGACTCGGGAATCTATGTTTGCCCCAACGAAAGTTGCGGACGAAGAGATTTCATTTATCATTGGGAGTCCGTTGATTTAGGGCTTTACAGTCCTAAAGATTGGTTAGGCACCGTGAAACCCAGCAAAGTCAATAGCGGTATCCCTAATTATGGAAAAGGTAATTACATGATTATGCACCGTGTTAGGTGTAATACAGTCACGACTTGTAATAAGTGTCATATTACTTACCAAGGTAAAGTAACAAATTGCCCCAATGTGGCCTGTAATGGTGGTTCCGAATATATGAAAACCGTAGGGTGTGGTGAAGAAGCCTGTGCTATTCACTATGTAAAAGAGAAAACTTTGATGCAAGAATACCCAACCAATGAACTAACTGCCGGAAGAGGGCAAAGTTACAACCGAGCAGTTACAACATTCCGTCATGGATTGGTGCGAGAAACAAGGGGAGAAGATGTGGCATTTGAAATTGTCCCACCTTCAATGAGGACACCAATGAGTGGACTCCCACAAGATTTAGAAAGTATTACTAATTATACACCCGTATTTAGGATGACCTATGGTGCAGAAAATAGAACCAAGGTAGTTAATTATCCAATTTCCCTCTATCGTTATGGATTCACAAGAATTAACCGAAGATTCTGCATGGGATTACCCGATGGAAGAGGTGGGAGTATGCACCAAAACTACCGCTATGACGGCCGTGTATGGCTCACAGACATGAATGGTAGGGAAACTGCCGCTTGCCCTCAATGTGGTGGAATGGAACCTCCAACAGTCATTCAAAGTAGGCAACTTTTACAACCAAGACCATTAGTAATTGAGAATCCACAACCACTTAGTCAAGCCGATGTGTTGGCGAGTCATGAAGGGCAAGTTATGTGGCAAATGTATTTGAGCGACCCATCAGACTCAAGAGAGCGTTCAAACTTTTTAGTCCCAGTTGCTCAAGCATGGAACCTTCAAAAGATTCCAACAGAAGTTACCGTTGCCGAAGTAGGTATTGGTCGTTCTTCTTGCCCTAATGATGTTGGTTTCCAAAATGCAGTCACGGATATTAAACAAGCAGAAGGTGAGAAAACAGAAAGCATTGTTGATTATTTAGCCCTACCTCGTGCAAGAGTTATAACTATCAAGGGTCAATATGAAGATGATTATAAGAAGGCTAAAGAGGATAATGCTATTCCATCTATTTTTGCTAAGAAGCCCGAAGGTTATGTCGTCTGTGTGAAATCCGAATCAGGAGATACCGTCACCGTTAGCGGAATTGAGGTTGCAGAAAATGGAAAGGCCGGATGGACTCTAAAATTGGAGAAGAAACAATTAGATTATTTCTCCAAAGGTTTAGGTGAGTCGGGTCCTAACTTTACTTATGCTGTCTGTGAAGGCCGTTCTAATGCGGCTTTCAAATGGGATGGTAAGTGGGTGGATTGTAGCCAACCCTGTGTTTCCTACCGTTCTCAAGATGGAAAAACTATGAAGAGTGCAAGACAATATCCTCGTTTTAATGAATACCCCGAATGGTATTTGGAGGGTTATGAATCCGATGAGTGGCGCAGAACCAAAGATAATTTGATACGGTCCGCACCTCCACCACCTGACCCTGCGGGATTACAAGTTGGGAAATCTTATTTATGGATGGATGAATTATCACACCTCATCATGGACCCGTTGCGATATGGGCCGATTGTGGAAGGAGCGGTTAATAATCTCATGACCTACCATACCGTTAAGTCAATTTCGGAAGAAATTAACCTTGACCTTGGCAGTAAAACTGTGATTAATGAATGCCAAACTTGTAAAAAGGCATATCAAGCGGGCGGTATTGAGAAGTCCCGACAAGCAGAAGGATTTGTTGATAAGGATGGTAAGACGAAGGCAGCATTCATTTATCCACAAGAAGTTTTTGACTTAGAAGTTAAGTATCAAGAAAAGTTTGGAATGAATATCCTTGACAAGCCAATTGCTTGGGGTGTGGAAGGTCGTGGAAAAGATATGTTGAGTAACCCATCTCAAATAAGGATTGATTAATTATGTCGTCATTTACCGAGAGAGCCAGTTGGACTGAAAATCCATTCGTATTTCAAACGCACGAACCCTTACCGCAAGGAGTTCCGATTGATATTGAAACTGTCCCTCTTCACAAAGCCCTCTATGATAAGTTAGCAAAACTTGTGATTCCTTCACCGAAGTCTAAAACGGACCCGTGGAGTGACAAAGGCCGCCGAGAATGGAGGCCGGGATATGACCCAATTACTAAGGTGGACCCAACCACAGTTGCACCGGGATTAGTTGAAGGTATGCCTCTCCAATCAAGACGCAGAAAAGAACCACAAGGAGATGGTGGAAAGGCCACCTTCTTGAATCTTATTGTGGATGTTTCCGGAAGTATGTCCTCTCCAATGGGTGGTGGGGGTCAATGTTTTGGTTATTATGATGGATTACCTCTTGGTGGGGAGGACTTAGCCCGAGTAGTTACACCACTTATGATACGAATGGCGAAACAGAATGGAGATAAGTTTCAAGTAATCCGTTTCGGTTCATCGGCTACCGTTGATTGGCCGGGACCTGCTACTGATTATGACGATGCAATCGCTTATTACACTAACTCAACTACTGCCGGTGATAGAGGACGACCATTAGCGGGGACTGAAAGTGCCACTAATACAGAAAAAGGTTTGGCCTTGACCCGCTTTGAGATGGAACGCTATCTTGAGGAAGAAAACCTTGATGTTAAAGCCGCCGTTACCATTGTCATTAGTGACGGTCATTTCTCTTATGGCTCTTGCATGAGTGATGATACTTGGCTTCGCCAGTATGGACCTGTTTTCTATGTGTTTATCGCACCCAAAGAGGGTGCTATGGCCGGAGCAGTTCAAGGAATGAGAGAGGCACTCAAGCAAACACACGGAACATTAGGGTGTAAAAATTGTGTAGTGGACTTCGCTCCAAGTGTGGGACAAGGAGGCACCGTAACCGGATTTGCAGGTGCTTTAGTGGAGATGTGTCAAGCCAATGCAGGTGAGGCAGTTGATTGTGGCTCATATAATGAGTGATAACGACAGTATTAAGTAGCGAGAGGGTCTATTCAATTCCATGACTACCGGAGGTTCTAAATCGGGAGAGATTGTATTAGGTGAGAACCTATCGTTTCCAGCGTATGGTGAAAAATCACTTTCTTCGCAAGTTGTTTTCGTAACTGGTAAGCGTGGTAGTGGTAAGTCTTGGACTTCCGGAGTGATGATGGAAGAGATGGAACGCTGTGATTTGCAGTTCGTTTGTTTTGATACATTAGGAGCACATAAAGGTTTGGAACAATTACCAAATGTTGAAATGATTACTCCTCGTGACGATGAAACTTTGGATATGCAAGGAATAGTGGATAAAGTAGCCAACAGTAACAAAAGTTTGGTCCTTAACCTAACTGGTTGCGGTCTTCCGAAACAACAACTCCTTATCGCAGACTATTGTGAAGCACTCATTGATACTAAAATTGGCCACAATCATGGCAAAACTTTGATGACTGTTTTTGAAGAATGTCAAGATTATGTTCCTCAACAGGGCAAGCCAGTTTCCCACAACGCTATTGTGAGGTTGTGCAAACTTGGTCGTGGATTGGGTTATGGATGCACACTTGTTACTCAAAGACCGGCTTCATGTAGTAAGGAAGCCGTTTCTCAAGCAGCCATTTATCTAACACACAATGTAATTAACTCTCGGGATTTGAAAGCCTTGGAAGACCAACTAAGTTTTGGAACAGACAAAGATAGGATTAAGAGAATCCTTCAAGGAGTTACTGCGGCACAAAAAGGTGAGTGTGTTGCTTTCGCCCCCGAGTTCTTCCGTAACTCCGGTTACATACGAATCTCAAAAATTAGAGGTGACCGCCGAACAAAACATTCGGGTGGTAACATATCAGCCGCACCAGTAAGCAGTCTATCCAATTCCGAGAACACAAATAGTGGAGGTTCAGCATATAGCCCATCCACCAGTAGCGGAAGTATGTCCTACCCTTCCAACATGAAACCACTTACTTCATTCGGAACTGATTGGAGTTCAGCCGAGAATGCACTCCCCAACTCTCCAACTAATCCCTACGCATCCAGCGACATGGGTGCTGACACCTTCAAAACTGAAACCGAAGAACCGCCAGTAGTTTGGCTGCCTCCGGTGGATTACGATGCTCCAATAGGAGTGCAAGAAGAGATGGCTGCCGAAGATGGTTCACCATTTGGTGGTGCCGGACCTATCGTGGGAATGGTAATCGCTTTGGGTATGGCCGCAGGTGGATTCGTTCTCATCAAAGGTCTAAGCGATTAAATAGGTTCTCGCCTTCTATTACCTCATGACAGTAGCGTATAGCAACTCTCAAGCCCGCTATACGGCGGGAGATTGGGTCTATACAGAACACCCTACTCAAGTTTGGTATAAGCGAGATTCCCAAATGATTGAAGCCCACATCCCTATGCTGGATTATCAAATGTGGGACCACGCCTTCTTGACTAAACATGGTGTTACTAAAGAGGAAGCACGAAAAAACATGAGTGCCAACAATAAAGATAAAATCTTCATAGTATTGCGACCTACTACCCGAAAGCAAGGCAAGAAAAGGGTCAAGGTCTTGAATCCATACGATGGTAAAACAAAAGCAATTTTCCACGAACAGATTAAGGGAAGGCTGACAGTTAATTTCGCCGTGACCGATATTGAGCGTTGGCTCCTTTTAGATAAAGTAGGCACCCTTGGTTCAACTGATGATTCCGATTTGGAACTTGACTACGACATAGAAACTTTGGAGTCGGAATCCAATTTCGTGTGGCCCACAGATGAAGATAATAATTCCATTCGTTTGAAGAAGAGTAGTTATTTCGGAGCCGCTTGTATCATGTGTCCTCGTAACGCTTACACCGACCTCGGAATGAAGTTACGAGCCGAGGGAGCACACATTAGCGGAACTGCCAACCAAAACAAAGAAACCGAAGATTTGATAAAAACTTTGATGCAATCATTAGGGATGGATGGGAGTAATAGAAACAACGGCCACACCGTTTATCCAAATCAAGTTCATTTAGTTACTGGTGTCCCGCACTTTAATAAGAACATGACGAAAATGTATAATTCAAAACCAAGTGTTGGTTGCGTGGTTAAAGTGGAGAATAATACTTTGGCTTATGACTTAGCCAGCCTTTACAATAAACAGGCACCCGAGGAATTAAAGACTAAATCAGTTCAAGAAAATGATTATCAATACTTCTATGTCCCCTTTCAAAATATGCAACATAACTTCACGATTCAGCAACCTACATACCGCCCAATGGGTCTGTTTGGTAACTATCCCGAAAGAGGAGCAGCACACCTCCTTAATGCTCTATGAGTGGGGAGTCTTTAAGTATCGGAACAACTAACTTAACTTCATGCGTATCACCGATAGACGCTCTATGAGCCGTAACCTACCGCCTTCGCCCAATATGCCAGCGTTGCCGACAATTAATATCGCACGAGATACTCTTCCAGCATATAACGCTGAAGGACAAGGACTCGTGGCTGCTGGACCAAGACCAGCACCTCCGGTTATGCCAAGAGCACCTCAACTTAATATCCCACAGGGAAAATCACATTCACTTGCAGACTTCGCTGCTGGACTGGGTGCAGGGCAAGGATTTGTCCCTAACACACCACTACCTGCGGCACCTCAAGTTAAAATGCCATCTCTTAGATTAGATGCAGATTACGCAACTCGTGACCGTGACCTATCTCGTTATAACCTACGAAACCAAGGCGTTTCACCTGCGGGTCAATACAACCGTCCATCTCACACACTTGAGATTTACGGACAGGGTAGGACTCTTGATGTTTCCCACATTAACAGAATGGGAACACCTATGGGAACTGGTGCAGGGGCTATGAATCATGGACCAGCACATAACTTTGGTGGCGACCCAAGAATGGATGCTGAAATGGCTTCCATCCGTCCAACCGCCGCACAAATGGATATTTCAACTGCTATGAAGGGTCAAAGGGACCGTAAGATGGCGGAGTTCGTTCAAGCAAACAAGAACCAACCAATTGGTATCAGCGGATTTGACCGCCGAATCAAAGGACTACGAAGGGCAGAATCTAAAGCAATCCCGATTCACAACCACCCAATCATCCCAAGGGCAGTTATGCCGTCTGCACCTAAAGTCGGTCATCTTCTAAGCCCTGCTAAGAAAATGAACCTTGAAGCACAATACATTGCACCTCCAATCCGTAACGGCGACATGGGAGGCACATTTGCTTCCATGAGCACTATTTCCGGAAACATTGGTATGTCACCGGGCCGAGCATTCGGCGCAGAAGCACACTTGTTTAGGTGAATAGATACCAAGAGTTTAAGTAGCAGCGACTCATACTATTAAGTATGGCAGATGCAAAGATTATTGATACTACTAAGGGCATCAACGCACCTTCGTTCAAATCTTATGATGTGGACGCACAAGGAAATACTGAAATAGAGTCTTGGACTCCACCATCTCGTAGGCACGGTATGAAGCGTGTCATGGAGAGAGTTAAGCGTGGAGCCGATGGAGCCGGAATCTTGTTTGAGTATTCCATTGATGATGAAGATATTGTTACTTACACCGAAAAAGACTATAAAGCCCTACCCGACAAACAAAAAGAAGGTTTAATCTTTGACGACTCTATGAAACTTTGGTATCGTGTTGAATGTGGTGTCTATCTAAAGTTCGGACCCTTCCAAAAGAAAGGTTGGAAAGTTTTGGCTCGTTTAGAACCAATGAACGAAACTACGGAAAAAGATAGGAAGTGGAGAGCCATTAAGGTGTTACCATTTCCCGGAGTTCCCGACTCGGACATTTACCCTTACCTTCCCAAAGCCGCTCACGATGCCAGCCGGTGTGACGCTTGTGGAAACATTCGTTATCGTGTTGATACCTACCTGTTAGTAAGTCCTAAAGGTAAGCATGAAATTGTAGGAACAACTTGTCTGCAAGGCTATACTGGTTTAGACCCCGATACTTTGTTATCATTATATGCCGCCCTTGACCCAACCAATCGTTATAGGGCTGGTAAGAGTGCATCTCCAAGAAATCTCAAAGTAGCCAACAAAGACTTTACTCAATTTTTACTGTTAGTATCACGCTGGGTTGAGGAACGAGGCTACAACAAATATGCACCCGGAGTTACACCTACGACTCGCCGAAGTTATTATGGTCGCTCCTATTCTTCCGGAACTCAATTAGGTGAGTTCTTATTCCAAGGTTTCGTGCTTCCCCAAGGTATGGACCTTGAAGTTACCAATGTTAGTGCAGCAAGGATGCAAAAGTTTGCTGATGAGTTCAAAGCAGTTGGCAAACAATACAAGAGCACCGGAGCAGACTCTTATGTTTTGAGTGGCCCTCTCTTTGTTTCGGAAGGAAATGTGCCTTACAAAATTGCCGATGCTACGGATAAAGATGTAGTATCACTACATACCGAAATGATGAATTATGTAAGGAATCTAACCCCTGCTAACTCTTACCAAGTCAGCATTAAATCTTTGTTCACTACCGGAGAAGTTACTCGTAAAGTTTCCGGACTGGCAGCCAGCGTTTATCAAGCACTCCAAAACTTTAAGAATCCTCCACCACCACCTCCAACAAAGCCAAAGCCTTCCACACAAGGTCAGTATTACAATAGACAGAAGCCAAGTGCTCCTACTGCCCCACCACACCCTACTTGTTTTGGTAATGTTGGCTCTATTGAAATACTTACTATTAAAGTAACTAATAACCGCAACATGACCTCTCAAGCAGGGAACAATTTCAATCTCATGAAAGGCGAAGTCATTAATCAAGGCAATAAGAAAGTTACATGGTTTGAAAGCCCCGGAACTCCGGTGGCTAATACCAATGTAGGTCAAATCATTAGCGTTGAGGCAAGTATCAAAGGACATTCACAATACAAAGGAGTTTGGTCCACCACACTATCGGGCGTAACTCTTGTTCCACAAGGCACTACCAGTTCAGTAACATATCTTGGAAGTCCCGGAACTATCATTAGTGAAAGAGTAAAAGTTATGAGTAGTAAGCCAGCCACTTATGGAGGTAAAGAAGTTCGTATGGAAACTCCAAGTGGAAAAAGGTTGATTGCTTATGATTCGCACTCGCAACTGCAACTCGCAAATCCCGGAGAAGTTTGGGAAATTACTGCCAAGGTCAAGAAACACAGTCGTGGAATGACCCAAATATACTACATCAGTTCGGCCACGAAGGTTTAAGTAGGTTATCACCGCAATTAGGGGATATGGTGAAAGCCACAATAGCCAATGAAAATACCGTTTTCAGCGTCTATGACACAATAATAAACGAAACTGCTGTGGAAGTCAGTAGTGTTAGGGTCAGCGACATATTTCCCCTTGGGGTAATACGCTTCTTATCCGGACATAAATAAACTCCCGCTATTAAAGGACGGAAAATAATTCGGTTAGCATCAAGCATAGACGGATAACGAAAAGGTTACGAACCGTAAGTTATTGCTCTTGACCTCCGCCGGAACCCCCCTTCACTATATTCTTCGGTGCCTTTAAGTAGCGAAACGGAGAATGTTCTCCTATGCACAAACTCAAGGCCGAGGCCCTTGCTCGTAGTCAATGCGAAAAAGGTGTAGCCGTTTATTTGGCTCAACAGCATGGTAAGCACCGAAATAAGTCGGTAGCATACGGACTTCTTGGCGGATTAGCCGGAAGTGTAATTCTCATGGTTTGGGGTCAAATCCCCAAAGGCCCTATGGCATTCATTCCATTAGTTGTTGGACTTGTCGGTGGTATGGCTACTGGTCTTGCTACTCAAGATAATAACGATGCCGCACGAGAAATGACATTTGAGGATGTTTGTTCCCAATACGATGAGGAAGACGAGTTAGCGGAAGATGATGTGGAAGAGGATGAAGAAGACGGCGGTAATGAGTGAGTCTTTAAGTAGCGAAAAGGGGAATGGATATACCATGAAGATGACGCATCAAGTAGGAATGGCATTCGTAATCGGATTCGCCGGATATTTCGTGGCTACCAAGGTAAGAGATACTATGGGAGCAGAAGGAGTTGCGACAACCGACCCGTTCCAGCAAGAAATGTTTGACAGCCTACCCCCTATGCCTTTGGCTAATGAAGTCATAGATAATATGATGCTCCGTGAAGATACGAACGAAGCGTTACTTGCTCAAAATGCTCCAATGATTGCACCACCGGAGTTAAACATGGTGAATCTTCTTGCAGCGATTAAGGGTGCAAATAACCTGCCATCACCTGCAACCGTAAAAGTTTGAGGTGAATAAAATGGATAAGTTTAGTAAAACATTTCTTATGGGCGCATCTGCCGCTATCCTTATAGTCGGTTTTCGTATGTTTCGTGGTGAAGAAATGACCCCACGAGCCGGTATGACTGAAACAGTTACCAAAGAAGCATCCGGATGTGGTTGTAGTGGTGGCTATGAAAATCAAGAAGTTCAAAACGCTCAAGATGGCGGAGTAACATTCAAATCGGAGTATTCTTTAGAATATATCAATCCTGAACCAGTTTCCGGTGCCAACGATGTTCACGGTGCAGAAAACACCGGATTCGTTAGTAGGGGACAAACTTCCACTTCACACGGCCGTGGCTTTGCTTCGGACACCGTGGCAACTAAACAAATGGCCAGCATTATGGAAGGTGCCAGCCCCACATTAGCACCCGGACAACGCTATGTTCCTAATGCTACTATGAATGTTGGAACTGATTGTCGCATCGGCCATGCTTACAATGACCTTTGCCCTCAATGTAGTGGACCCGGAGGCAAGAGTGCCTCTATCCCAGTCCGTGTGCCACCACCATATAATCCAACAAGTTACCAAACTTTATCCGGATTAGTTCATGACCGTCCAATTTCTCCCGACAGCCCACAAGGTAGCGGAACTGGTGGCGGTTATTCGGGCGACATGATGAGTATGGCTGGTATGCCATACGATAATGCTAACGATTTCTTACCGGAATATAGGTTCCCTTGGCCTTGGAGTCCGGCATACAACCCAGTTTCACCGGGCCGACAAGATGATTATAGAATGATTAGGACCTACTAAGGGGAGAAGATATTATGGCACGAAGTAACTACCAAAACGCATACATCTCACGAGATACTAACGGACGCTTTGGAGCAGACTTCGGAGATGCAAGATTCTTCAGCGCATCCACAGCCGAAAAACCTTTGTTGGCTTTAGACGGTGGTATCACAATGGATGCTAATGCTTTTCGTGACGACATCCCTTCACTATCTCACACACCCGAAGAATTGGGAATGAAACTTGAAGGAACTCCTTTTGAGAAGTCAGCCACTCCACCCCAAGCAGTTGGAACTCCGGCAGAAATGAAAGCCGACCCTCCGATTGGCGGTTACCCACTAACTCACGATGTCAATTCTTATCCACTCAATGACCGAAGCCATTTCGCAGCAGATGGGGTCTTGAATACTATGAACCAAAAAATTATGAATGGTGTAAGTCAGTATTGGGGCATGGGATTAGTCATTGCATCTCTTGTTGGTGTTGGATTCTATTTAGGCCGCAAGAAGTAACAAAGCGAGCCTTAATATAGGAGAAAGCCATAACTTAAGTTATGACAGACAGTATCAACCCTAAAGATTATTTTTTCAATCCTAACGATGTTATTTGGCAGTCCAGTAATTATTACAAAAGGGACACCAATGGCAACATACGAGTATGGTGTGTTTGGGTATCTAAAGTTCCCGGCAGTTTGAATCCCGAAAATATCGTTGCTGGAAAGGACAAACTTTTCATCCAATCCGCACAAGGAGTTATTGGTGGGACTATCTCATTACATCAAGCGACTACGATTACAGATGCACGAAGTAAAAACACTTTGAAAGAGCAAGCCATATTTGATGCCGCATCTAAAGTTAAGGATAAAGTCAAGGGTGGATATTTGGATGATATGGAAAAATCCAAAACTTATGTTAAAGTCCGTCCAATGGGTGCAAATCATTTCAAAGACCGAGGCCACAATATCACCTTCCCTGCCGCTATTCAAAGAAAATATGATGGAGTCCGAGTTTTAATTCGTAAAGATGGCAATAAAGTTACCCTTACTTCAAGAGGTGGCGAAGGTTATAATGGATTTACCAAAATTGAAAATGCAGTTAAGCGAATGAATCTTCCCGATGGATTCGTTCTTGATGGGGAGTTATATGCACACGGAAAAGCCCTGCAATCCATAGGTGGAATTGCACGGAAAGGTATGAGTGAATCTTGGGATAAGATGACTGATAAACAGAAAGAAGCCGCATCGGAGAAAAAGAATGAATTATATGTCCGAGTGTATGACGGTATTAATACCAAAGATTTAGACGAAAACTTCTTTACCCGATACAATAAGGCTATGAAAATTATAAAGGGAAATCCTTATCTCAAAAAGGTGGAAACCTATATTGTTGCAGATTCGGATGCTGGATGGGAAAGACAATCCCAGTTTATTGACGAAGGATATGAGGGAGCCATGATAAGGAATCTCAAATCACCTTACAAGTTTGGACCTTCTAAATCTAATGATTTACTCAAATTGAAAAACTTTGAAGATAGTGAGTTCAAGATTGTCGGAGCGTGGGATGCCGGAGGTGGCCATTCCGGAGCCATTATGTGGGTTTGTGAAACTACGGATGATGACGGGAACAAAGTGGAGTTCAATGTAACTCCAATGGGAACAATTGATTCTCGCCGTGCCTTATACGAAGAATATAAAAAAGACCCAACCCAATTCATCGGCAAGGACATGACAGTTCGTTACATGGGCCTCAATCCCAAGACTAACATTCCTAATATCGCCAAAGGCGTGGCTATTCGGGACTACGAGTAACCCATTAAATAGTCGGGACGAGTAATCATCTCTATGAGGGCTTGGCAAGTCAATGACCGTGTAAGTAGCATTGCTACAAGTTATCCAGTTCCCGGCCGCATCATTAGAATAGGTTTTGAGAACATTGAAGTTCGTTGGCCCGATGGGTCTTGGAGCCGTGAAAGACCTCAAGATTTAATTTTTGGTGGGCGTGATGAAGACCCTGTGACACCTATGGGTTCTAATATACCAGTTGTAAATCCAACACCGAATCAAGGATGGGGAAGGATTCTCCCATCATTCAATGCAGAAAGTTTCGCTGCACAAGGAATGCCTAACTTTTCAAAACCTCTTAATCCGGAATCACGGACAAGAGAAAACTATGCTCAAAATAGTTTGACCGGAGTTATTACTCCTACTGTGGAAGTGCTACCTCAACCTTGGGGTAGTGGCAGTTTTACCTCACTACTGGTTCCTACCCGTAGCGGAACAGTCCGTCAAAACAATGTTCCCAATTCTTTGGTTGAAAACTTCCCAACATACGAGCGTATGTATAGACAGTCCCGACAACCCGGAGCAGCCATTCCTATGATTGCGAAGGGGGTAATCTTTTGAGTCAATATCAAGAAGCCCAACAAGCACTAATGGAACTTGGAATTAATTTAGTTAATGCAAGACCTATTCCACCACATTGGAAAACTTTGGATACTGAAGTTATAGGACCCTACCAAATTACATGGGCTGTGGCTCCCGAGTTTTATACAGGTTACGAAAAAGGAGAAGGCCAACAAGTAGTGGGAGGCTTCGGTGCCGCCGGGATTAATAAGTTCGGAATTGAAATTGAAGTTCGCACAGCACAAAACTTTGGAACAGATAGAGTGTTGGAAGACGCTCCGTTTGAAAGACAGGAGGCCCTGTATCAAGAAGTTCTCAAAACTTTGGAACGCTTGGCGTATCCCCCAGATTCATACAAGTTGGTGGGAACTACTATTGTGGAAAGTCCCTTAGCACCTACGGGCCGAGATTGGAAAGTTGGGGATGTTGTAAATGTTAGCCGACCTACACACGATGGCGGAGCATTCACATTAGGAATAGTTACCCGTATTTACCCTACCACGCTGGAAGTTACATGGCCACCGGATGAAATGCACCCTCGTGCATGGACTACAACCGAGGAGAAAAAACACATGATTCTTGTTCGTAACAATCCGGAATGGAGAAATAAGGTTAATACTTGGTATGGTCGCAAAGAATATGCCGCCGAGGGGAAACCGCCTTCTTGGACTCAATTAGTTAAGATGGATAAAGAATTACTACCTCGTCAATCACCTTTACCCTACTCTAAGGACACGACTCATGAACGCAATCAACAATTGAAAGTCATTGAAGTAGCCTTAGAGCCATTCAAAATACATGAAGGAAGTGAGTTAGTAAATTGGAATCCTACCGATTTAGCAGGGAGTAGGGCCATAGAAGGCTACGCCCCATACACAGGAGTGTTTCCCCGAAGTCTTTAAGTATCGGTGGAGTGAATGTTTCAGTATGCAGATGCCTTCATGGATTCTTGGACTTACTGCTGGGCTACTTGTAGGCTATGCAGCAAAGAAGTCGGGCCTTACAGAAAAGTTTGGTGCTGATATGGGAATCTCCGAGCAACCATATATGACTCGTAACATGACTCCCGCAGATTATGAAGAGGCTTATGTGGAATCTTCCGGTGCTACCGCAGATATTATTCCAGTCGTTATGTCGGATGAGTTCGTGGGAAGTTACATGGGTAAAGAATTACTGGACCTACAAATGACTACTAACTGTTTCAATGACGACCCTTGGGGTGGACCAATTACTGATGTGCAAGCATACTGGGAGAACCCGTATGCACCTAAAGATTGCCCTACCTGTGATGGAACCCCAATAGGCCCTAACCTTGACGGTTCAACAATGTGAGATGATTAAAATGGAAATGAAAGACTTCTTAGGAATTGGATTAGGAATTGGCGCAGTATTACTTATTTTTACTTCTGCTAAAAAATCGGGATTCGCCGCAGAAAGCCCCGGACAAGGAACTGGATTCAGTAATGTTGTTTCCGAAAGCGGGCAACACGCATCATCTCAAAATGCAAACTCTCATGTTGCTCAATATAAGACAACTGCCGCTGGTTATGATGTAATCGGTTTAAGTCCGGACGCACCTTCTTCAACTTTGAAGCCATGCTGCCGAGTCCCAGTTAATGCAATCAACCCATTAATTCCGCTAATACCGGACGCTCCATTCAAGACTGTTGAAACTTCCAATGGCGGTAATCGCTATGGAAGTCTAACTCGTAATTCGGATGATGATACGGTAATGGGAAGATTTGGCCAACTATCACTCCCACCGGGCCTTAATGACGGTTATACTGATGGTTCAAGAACAATGACACTTGCTGAATGGCGACAAAACCACGACCTTCAAGGAGTATCGGACACATCATACATGGCACGGTCTATGAGTGGTGGCGGAAACACAATGTTACGCCGAGTTTGATATGGAGTGAAAGGTAATGACAGACGCAGTTTGGATAGTAACTGATAACTATTTTAGTATGGACCCCGATGCGGGCCGAAATACTCAACGACCCGGACCCATTTATAATGCTCCGTGGATGATTCCAGCATCTCAATATGCTAAACTTTCCACAGATGATAAAAAGAAGTTCCTCAAGTTACAATGGCTATTCATTGACGGTGAGAAAGATTCAACCGGCCGTGAAGTGTATCTAATTGATATTGAAGGTGATGTTTGCGAGATTTACGCTTACGAAGGTTCGGACGACATTGTTTCGGAGTTTGAAGTAGGACCCGGAAATGAATACTTAAACTATTATGGAGTTAGCGATTTTTTGACTACATGGAAGGAAATGAAAGAAGAAGTAGGAAGTGCACTCGTAAGTGGAGAACCACCTAATGGAACATTTACTATTGAAAAGTTTGTAACTGATAATCAAGAATTGAAAGACCTTTGGGCCGCTCTCAAAAAATCAGAACGAGAAATGGGTGAACCTAAGAATGCAGAAACAAACTTTTCCGCAGAAGGTGTGGAATACAAGTTTGCACTTATCGCTAAATATCCCGATACGGATGTAAGCGAGGCTACATGGGAGAAGATTCCGGAAGGAATGGACGCTATTGACAAAACTCATGTTACTCTTGTGGGTGGTCAAGCCCTCAAAGGATTCAAACAAGAATTAAAAGAAGGCACTAAATCAATTATCGCTGGAATGCCCGAACCCCCTAAGCCCGAATTGGGACGCACAGGTGTAGCATATCGTGAAGGGAATGATGGTGAAGTTCGTGAAACATATTTTATGGAAATTGGTAATCAAGAAGATTATCAAGATTACGCCGACAAACTTTGTGACGCACTTGGTATAGCCAATCCCGAACCGGATAGATTCTTCCACATTAGTATTGCTAACAATCATGGTGGAAATCCTTTCAAAAGTGTTGGAGATATTTCTGAATCCGACCTACACGGCTTTGCCGCAGAAGATGTTCCGCTGGGATACCATGCAACCCTCGCCGCAGATGGAGAAACAATTGTGGTTGAACCCGATGCTTGGTTGGCTGAAACTTTTGGATTAGCCGCTCCCGCCGATGCGTATGCCTTTGCCTTTGGTGAGGGATATAGAGATGGGAGAGAAAACAAACCTTATCAACCAATTTTGAAGCCAAGAGATAGAGATTTATTTCGTGATTCGTTCAAACTTAAACCCGATACTCGCCGAACTGTCTAAAGTTAAGTTCCAAATGATTAAATAGGAGAAGCCTCCTACGATTACACATGACACAAGTAACTGCAATCAATACTCGTCAAGTAAAGAAAATTGACGGCCACACTATCTTTAATATCGTTAAAACGATGACAGGAGAACCGGCCGATGAAATTATGAGAGTAATTCCTCCAAAAATGGTTCCTATGATTGGGAAAAATGACCCACAAACCACAAGATGGCATTCACATAATACCCATCTCCGTGTTAGTTGGGATAGCGACCAACAAGTTTCATGGGGTAATGCACTCAAGCATTTGAATGAGTGGAAGCGAAAAGCAGGTGATTATAATGACATCCTTCTTAAAGTAGGGAATAAGCAAGCCCCACCTTTACCGAAGATATTTACCGATTGGGTCAAAAATAATCAACCCATACCTTGGACTCAAAGGGAACGGGACACATCAGCCCACGAAATTATGGTAAATGTTCTCGTTTCCAATGCTTCTTGGAATGTTAGAAGCACCGAAAAAACAAGATTGAGAGGCTTGTCTAACAAAAAGTTAGAACAGGCACTCTTTGATGTTGCATCAACTCCTCTTAATAATGCTCCTTGGTCGTGGAGAAATCTGACTACCTCCAAACAACGCAAAGAACAATTGGCTAAGTTAGTAGCCAAAGAGGAAGCCGGAGCGGTTCATAAAAACTTACTAAAGGCTTGGAGAGATTCACCCGAAGCCATGAGTAAAGAGATGCTCATGTATGTTGGAGGCAATTCACCCCAATACATGATGAGTTGGATTATTGCCAATACCTATCAACAAGCCAACCCCTTAGTAAAGAATATAGCCTCCAAAGAAGGCTCCTATCAATACCGAGTATGGCGACTTAATGAAAGATATTACCCCAGTATGAATGCGAATGATACCTTACCAAAGACTACTATGAATTGGCCTCGTTATACCTCGGACCCTAAGATTCTGCAAGTATTTACTTTACCGGAAATCATGAAAAGCCTCAAAAGCACATTCAGCAGTAAGCAAAATATCATGGCCAATCAACAACAATTAGCCTTTGTTAAATGGAAGGCTCAAGCAGAAAAGAGTAGGGATTCCCTATTTCAAGGCAACTTTGAATGGACTATGAACAAGATATTAGACAATGGTTTAGATTACTACAATGAAAATAATATGAATAATTCCTACACATGGTATCCCGATTATAACAATCAAAATTACAATAACCGGAAGTTGGTTAAAGTGGACCCTAAAGACCAAATACTCTTGAGTTGGCCATTTATTGAAAAGAAGATAGGGGCTAAGAAATTGAAATCCATAATTGATAAGCGTGAAGTGGCAGCCAAACTAAGATATGATGCAATAACTAAGGAGGCCAAAGACCACTATGATAGAATCACAGCAGATATTCAAGCCGCAAGAACCGCCTCCACTATGAAAGGCAAGGCCACCAAGAAATAAGGGGAGAAGTTAGGGTCTTGAACCCATGATAGGTTCAACCTCTCAAAGACTCATCATTAAATAGTCGGCGAGTGCAAGTTTAGACTATGAGTGATGCTGATACTGGCCTGTCGCCCGAATTGAAGGCACTTATGTCGGAAGTCGGAGATGAACCGGAAGACGAACCCGTTATTGAAGAACCTACTATGTCGGAAGATAATGTGGAAACTTTGCCGAATGCAGGTGAACATGGAAACTTAGACGCACCACACCTACTGGAACCAAGTGGAATTGACCCTATGGAAGAAGGTGGTCCAATGAGTGAACCAGTCCCAGCACCATACATGGAGAGTCCTAACGACTATAACTTTGAAGTTTCAATGGCCGAAGACCGAGTGGATATTGCAGCCATGCCTTTGGCTGATTATCAATCATGGTTGTTCCCACCAAAAGGTGAGGACGGACACGAAGAAGGAACCAATACTTTGGAGATGATTTGGGCTACACTCAAGGCAGCCGGATTTGATGAAGAGATTTCTAAGGTAAAGATTGCGGCTACTTTGTGGAGTCGCCGACACTATGAAGGAGAAACACCTTCCGCTGCACGACACATCGTTCAACGAGTGCCAGCCTCTAAAATTGTAAATTACCTTCCACCATCAATGGAGGTCAAGGCTCTTGAATCTCTATCTCCCGTTCCTATACAAATGGTAAAGGAAGCCGAGCAGAAAACTAACTGGATGCCAATTGCGGTTGCGTCCGGAGTGGCTCTCCTATTACCAATTATAGCAAATATGAAAAGAAGTGATTAAGATGGACCGGAATAAATTAATTGGTATAGCGGCAATAGGTGGCGGACTGATATGGTATATGAACAGCCAAAGTTCAGCAAGCACATTACCGGCAGCAACTACACCAGCAGCAACTACGACAACTACAACAACAACTGACAATACTGACGACACTTCAACCACAGAAACAACTGATGGTGACGATTCTTCAAATGTAGGCCCTTGTAATTGCGATAAATATCGTGAAGAACATCATGCCGAGAAAAAGGTTTGGTTTAACAGCCAAAAGAAAAAGGAGTTTAGCAACGCAGCATATAAGCCTAAAGGAATTAAGATGGAAGATTTTGAAACTAATCAAGAACAATACTTCGTCAATCAAGAAGTGGAGTGGGAATTAGATTTATCCGTCTATAACACCAGCAAGGCTAACTGTGGTGAATATGGAGCATCAAAAGGCTATGTTGATAAGAAATGTTGGCTTCCACCTTACGCTGATGGCGGAGCCGGTGGTGGTGATGGTGGTTTGTCATGGACCGTTGTTTGGACTGACCCTCAAGGGCAGACTTATGCAGACGATAGTGGAGTTATGACCGTGGCCGGAGGTCAAAGCCGAGGTCCCGGAAAGACATCATGGAGTAATCTAAATGGAAAGTTCCGTATTCCTAATAATGAATCATCTTGTGGGGTATGGACTGTAAAGGTTACCTACACATACAAAAGAAATGCCGACACATCTCATTCTGTTGAATACGATGGAGATGTCTTTAGAGTCGTTCCGGAAGATTGTGGAGCCGAGGCCAGCGCAGCGGAAACATACAAGGCCGAGTTCACCCGTCCTATATTCATGCCACGAATCAGCCGACAATCATTTATGCAGTTTTGAAGGAGTCTTTAAGTAGCGAGAAGGAGTAGTGAATAACATGAACTTGGATATAGCGATTCAAAACACCCTCAAGCGTGGCCCTATGGAAAATGCTATGCACGGTGTAATGGATAATCATGGTGGTCGTTATCAACTAACTTCCTATTCTTCAAGTGCCAAAGGTGCAGAAGCAATCTTAGGAACAAAGTTAGGGACGATGACTAACAACCCGTTATCTCGTGCAACTTCAACTCGTAAAGTTAGCCAAGCAGAATCAATGGGACCTCTTTCTCAAAACATTGGTGCAGGTTATGAATTAGAGTTTAACCCTGCGGGACAAGTTTGGACCCTTTACCGTGTGGAAGAAGTTCCTAAAACAATGGGACAAAAGTTTATGGGATTCTTTGGAGGGGATTCCGGAGATACTGAAACTGTCAAAACAGTCAATATCCAAAGACAAGGGACTTATTCACTTAACCGATTCTTAGGAGTTATTGAAAACAGAAATGACTTTACTGCTGGATTCAAAAGACAAATCAGCAATCTTGTTATTCAACACGCCAACCGTGCTACCTCTAATCCCGATTTCACTACACCTCAAACTGCTAATCAAGCAGCAGGTCAAATGGTTACATCTCCGGATGTTTCATACGCCGAAAGCGTAATGACACCTTTTGGAGCAGAACTTACTTTGACCCCTGCATTGGCTAAGACCGCAAATGGGTCGCAACCGATGTCCGCTCAATCTTTTAACTCAACTAATGTTACTATACACGCACAAGGCGTTCGCCACCAAGTAGGAGGCTTTGGAGGCCCATCACATATTCCCGCACCATTGACCCGTTCCCAAATGGGAACCGTGAGAGATGCGTTGGGTAATAAGCCCAACTCACACATAACGCAAGGAGTCCGAGTTCCACGCTCGGCTTCGCTTTATAGCAACGGTAGGAGTCTTTAAGTAGCGGCGAAGGAGTAATGGATAATATGACCGACCTTGTAAGCAAGACGACAGACGGTATCACCGACCTTGTTGAATCCGGAGTTGATACACTACAAAGCAAGACCCTTTATTATGGTGTTGCTGGTGTCGCTGCGGCTGCAATCGCTGGTGGTATCTTCACAATGATGCCCTTTGACCGAATTGGTGCTGCTGGAAATATCCTACGCACCGGAACCCTCCTTGTAGGTGGAGCAGCCATAGTAGGCTGGGCCGCAACTAAGGATGCAAGCACACGAGCCTTTGGAACTACTTTTGGTTCCCTAACTGCTGGTGTTGGACTTGCTCACCTTTTGGGTTACTTTAATGTTCCCGGATTTAAGCAACTTGGCGGATGGCTAAGAAGCGGAAGTTCATCATTTGGTAGTGAGTTCATCTTACAACCTGACGGAAATGGCCGAGTTCTCGGTCAAGTCGGTGCAACATACGATACTCGCCCTATGGCAGAAACCGGAGAATTGGTTGAAGACGACCAATCATTCGTATATGCAACACAACAGATGGCTGACAGATACGCACCTCAAGAGCGTGTTCCACTTGATTCAGTAGTTGAAGGTTCCACAATGGCTGGAACAATCACTCAAAACTTTGGAGCAGAAAGCATGAGCACAGGATTCCAAGCACCAAGCGACTTAGGAATTAACGATTTCACGGCTGCTACTGATGCACTCGCAATGGGAACAATGGATAAAAGGTCCAACCCATTTGTTGCATCAATCACACCAGTCACACCTTCTTACCAACCACCAGTTTGGTATGCAGAAGATGTCCCAACAATTAGTGCGGACGCTCCTGTAACCAAGAAAGAATATGTTGGTGGCCAAGAAGATATTTGGGGAGCATACATTAGACCGGGAAGCACAGGCTTTGCCGAGTCCGAAAACCCATTCGTTCTTTCAGCGTCATACCCTTCCGCTGGTGGCTCCGGTCACGGTGTAAGTTTTGACTTCGGTGCAGAAGGAGGTTTCTAAAATGGATATGGTAAGTAAAGTTCAAGGAATGTTGATTAACGATTGGACCGTTGGTGGTGCTCTCGTTCTTGTCGGTGCTGTTCACTTTGTAGGTGGCGGACTTTCCGATATGATGGAAAAGACTTTGTTCGGTCAATCATGGCTAACAGTTGGTCGTGTCCTCTCTATAATCCCACTATCCATTGGTGTTGCTGTTCTTTCCAAGAAACTTATTGGTAAAGAAATAGACCCACTTGGAGTATCCGAGGAAGTTTGAATAAGGAGTTGAATAATATGGTAAAAGTAATAGAAGAAGTTAAAGATGTAATCGTGAGTCGCCGAGTTGTAGGTGCAGGTCTAACAATAGTTGGTCTTGCAGTTGCCGTTGGTGCTACAATGGATTCATTCACTAAACCCCTACCTTATGTTGGATTCAGCATAATGCAATTCGCAGGTGCGCTAACCCTACTAATGGGAGTCGCTATCTTGGCTGGTCGCCGATTTGACCCGCTCGGGATTCGTAAGGCGGCTTCTGCTTAAATATAAATGGTGATTAAGAATGTTTGATAAACTTTGTAATTGGATGAACGCACAAGGAACGCTCGTTGCAGTAGCAACTGTTGTAGGTGGACTTCACATGATGATGTCTGCTAACCAACCTGTCCTCGGAATGCTTGACCTACCAGTTCTAACCTTTATGGGTAAGGACATTGGAGTTCAATGGGTTCTCGGAACTTTCCTAACTGTGGCTGGCATTTGTGCTATCCGCAAGTAAGTTCGTTTAGAAGACTTAACTTTTTGAAGGTCCCTGCGTAAGCCTTAGCAAAATCGCACCCCTCGTGTGTGCGTGTAATATAAAGTAGGGATTTCAAATCATAAATGGTTTCCTTTCTAAACCGAACCCTTTAAGTAGTCAAAAAAAGATATTAATAAACAGTCGTGCAAGCCACGACAGGATATGATATAAAATGAGTATGAGAAGCCAAGTATATGAGTGGGCCAATTTAGCGCCTACGGGTAAGACTTCCACACTTCGCCGAACCACATCCGACTTGCCTGTGGAATTGCCCGCAAACCGTGAGTTAGATTTGTTTATTGGTGGATATGGAAATAACATTACCAAGCCAGCCGAAACAACAGCGACACAGTTCGTTGTAATTGAAGACATTGCGTGTTCCGCACAAGCAAATGGAAATGTCCAGATTCGTATTAATACGACTGACTACTTCCAAAACCCCGATGTAACAAATATGTTGGGAATCCCGGGACTTGCAAGCCCCTACCCTCGTGGTAGTGCTTCAACTGCAAGCGGAACCGACAATTTGCTAAAGTCCTTTGACCTATACCCAGATGTATATGTCCTACCGGGCCAAACATGGCAGATTCTTTACACCACTCGTGATGGTGTAGGTGGCGGAGCATCAACATCAACAGATGTTGTCGCAGCATTCGTTAAATACACACTTTACGATGGACCGGACGCTCTTATTGCTAACAAACTTTTGGAACTTGGTGTCACAATCAACCCAAACAATGTTGATTGGTATAAGCGTTCACTTATTGAACAGCAACAGGCTGCTGCATCTGCGGCTGCTATGGCTGCTGCACAAGGAGTTGGTGCTTAATGTCAATGCGAAGCCAAGTCTATGAATGGGACGCAACTAACTACTCATCAGCAGTAGTGGATATTGCATCCAATGTCGGACAGCAAATCTCCATCTTCGTTGGTGGATTAGGTAACAACATCACAAAGCCAGCAGAAACTTCTGCTACCGAGTTCGTTGTTATTGAAGATATTGCAGTTACTCCAACAGCATTCCTTTCATCCGGAACATCCGGCACATACCGTGGTCTAACCGTGGGAACTGCTGGAAGCGGAATGGGAGGCCCTCGTGCTTTCGTTCAAGTGAGAATCAACACAACTGATTATTTCCTTGACCCAGACAATGTGCCAAACGATGGTATCCCAGGTTCAGCAAGTCCTTACCCAAGGTCTGTGAACTTCCAACCTTCGTTCAACCTATACCCAGATGTTTATGTCCTACCGGGACAAGTTTGGGATGTATTGGTTACATGGTATAACAACACAGGATTGCCAACAGCAGCAACTCAATGTGTTAGCGGAAGCCTAAGATGCTTTACTAAATACACTCTATATGACGGGCCGGACGCTCTTATCGCTAACAAACTGTTAGAGATGGGAATAAGCATCAACCCTGGAAATGTGGATTGGTATAAGAGAAGCCTACTATCTGCACAGTAAGTGTAAGATAGAACCACCGACTACTTGACCCCTTTGGGGGCCATGAAGGAACCACATAGCCGAAAGGCTGGCTCCCGATTGGCTCCCCTTGGGAGCAACAGTTAAGTAGGAAGACGACATAGTAATGGAGCATGAGTTCCGTTACATACGATGTCATAATTCCTATTTACAAAGTTAAACCTAAATGGATAACTGAATGTTTAGATAGCGTAATCGCTCAAAAGATTCAAGATTGGCGAGTCATCATTGTTGATGGCACACCAGCCGAAGATGAATTAGCAGATGGGATTACTAATGTCTGTATGCACTATGTTAATTTGGACCCGAGATTCGTTTATTTGAAACAAGGTTCCGATGTTGAAGGTGTAGGCGGGGCAAGAAATCAAGGTATCGCTCATGGTGATGCACCTTGGGTTGCCTTTTTGGACGCTGATGATTATTGGTATGCCGACCATCTTGCTTTCATTCAAGAAGTTTTGGATGCTAAAGACACGCCTACATGGGGTGACGATGAGTTATCCGACCCTTTGGTAATTTATACTGCCGCAGATACACACATTCCAATGGAAAGTTTGAAAGGCGGTGAGGTTACTTCTTGGGAAACCACTATTGGTTATTATCCCGAGGCGTGGAGAATCCAACCGACTCATACATATTTCCGATTAATGGGAATGCCACCCATTACTTCACAAGTTGTCGTTCGCCGAGATAGGTTAGAAGCCATTAGCGGATTTGATGACCGTTTGGCTATTGTGGAAGATACCGATTGCTGGATGAGAGTTATTGTTCAGCATGGCGATTCTAAGGATAGCCTTACCCCTTTCTCTCCATTAGGTGTTGTCGTGCAATGTGATGCCGTAGGTGGCTATCATAGACTCCATGAAGACAACACAACTAACGCTGGCCCACAGACGGCCGCTAAGTATGCCGAAGGCGGTATATGGGCTAAGTTTAAGGAGGCAGGTGACATTTGTATGGCCCGCCATCCAAGACCTTCCGAAGAGTTTCTTATTGAACACTCTAATATGGAATTGAAAGAAGGGTATGCCGATTGGTTAGTCGCCGTCACAGGTGGTGTTAATCGCCCACAAGTCCTTACTGGGCTTGATGATTTAGACTCCGACATTTCTAAGCCTTGGTTTGCACCCCATTAAGTAGGTGTTTGCCAAGTTCAAGAACATGAGCCAACCAATGCCCCCGACACTCGTAATGAACACTCCGATGGGAGATGTTAGCCTTGATACAGAACCAATGACAGATTTCCTAATGGGTCTTGAAACATTGAGGAATACACTCCCTCATATAGACAAGGCAGACGCAGATGCTAAGGCTTGGATTGATGGTGAATTGATTGAAACTAAAGTTCAAGAAGTTAGTGAAAAAGAGTTCGCCGTTACTATGGAATGCTTTTGGCGATATATTAGAGAAAACTATGAAGTTTGTGATGTAGTCAATTACGGACACGGTAATTCTTCTGTTAGTCCTATCTATCACGATTTCAATTTGAAAGGGACTGTGTATAAAATCCCACTCAAACTTATTGCACATCTTAAGCACAAAACCTCCGATGCTGCCGTAGCCATTCAATTCCTTCCATACGATGGACTGAACCTTGATTTACGCATAATGTTTGACCATAAATGTAAGGTTGGTAAGAATCTTTGGCAAAACTTTATGGCTTACTTTTATGATAATTGCCTCCTCAAAGGGGAGAAGTTTTATTCCAATTACAAGTTCATTACTGAATCTCCCGAAAATGGTTGGGATGATGTAGTTATCTCTAAGGAACACCGACAGACCTTGCAGCGGAATGTAGTGGACTTCTTGAACAACATGGATGTATTCAAAGGTCATTCCCTCAAACTATCAAGAGGAGTTTTGATTACTGGACCGCCGGGAACTGGGAAAACTTTGACCTGCAATGTTTTGATGAATGATGTTGATGTTACTACAATGGTAGTGACTCGTGAAAGTATTGAAGATGTCGGAGATATTGGAGATGCTTACAAACTGGCTCAAAAGTTAGCCCCAACCCTCCTAATCTTTGAGGACTTAGATACTCTCGGTGGAGTAAGTCGTTACGATGGCGACCATCCACTATTGGGTGAGTTCCTCAACGCACTCTCCGGAGTGGAGTCTAACTCCGGTGTAGTTACCCTTGCTACTACTAATCATGCTGACAAACTTGATTGGGCTTTGACAGACAGACCCGGAAGATTTGACGCTCGCATGGAATTAGGTTATCCCGATGAGAAACTTCGTGGAAGAATCTTTGAGAAATACCTCAAGTCATTAACTGTGAAAGGAATCGTTGATATGAAATCTATCGTCAAACAAACTAAAGGATTGTCGGGAGCCTACATAGAAGAAATAGTTAGGAATGCGTTTGTGATGGCCTTAGAAGATTCTCAATATGATGCAAAAAAGGCCAAAGTATCGCAAAAACATTTAGAGTCGGCAACCAAACTTATGTTGGCCCACCGTGACCGTGCTAAGAAAGACTTGGCCAAGCGTGACTTAATGTTTGAGGATGACGAAGATGATGTGGTGGCAGTATCACACGATGCTTCATTCGGATGAACCGCAAGGTTTATTAGAGAGGTTCTTCTCCCCTCAATCATGAGCAACTACAAGACAGTCTATATTATGCGTGGAGTTTCCGGAAGTGGCAAGTCCACACTCGCACAGCAATTGGCGGGAGCCAATGGCATTATTCACTCCACCGATTCCTACTTCTATGATAGCAACGGAAATTATCAATTTGACCCATCCCTGCTTGGTGATAACCACCAAAAGAATTACACGGCCTTTCGTGATTCGTTAGGGAAGCATGATGTGGTAATTTGTGATAATACCAACACCCAAGAATGGGAATATGAAGGCTATGTAAGGAGTGCAGAAGCGGCCGGTTATCAAGTTGTCTATGTGGTCTTGAAGCCTTCATTAAGGGATGCACAGGTCTATGCAGACCGAAATACGCATGGAGTTCCTCTTGATGCTATCCACCGACAGATTGCACGGTTTGAATGAAGTCATTAAATAGTAGGCGAGTGCAATAAAGCACATGGCCACAAAGAAACAAAGTCGTCCAAAGGTCAAAGGAGTCGTTAATCCAAAGGGTATAACTCAAGTCTTTGGAACACCTATTGACTTCAAGGCACTTCCGGAAAAGATTAGTATTAATCGCCGACTTTCTAATGGTAAGTTTAAGTTAGAGGCTCACTATCCAGCCAAGCATTATAATGATAAGCAGAATTATATTGGCAAGCGTAAGGAAGGAAGTTATTGCCGTTTCTATGATAATAAATCTCCATTCTTTATTGCTCGGACTGTTTGGGATGCTGCATCTCAACCCGGAATGCACATGATGGTTAAGAACCGTGGAGAAACTCACCGTTTTATCGTTACTCCTAAAGTTGATGACCCTACCAAGGCCAGCGTTATTGGCTCTTACCTCGTTCACCGAGATAATGGGGACCCAGTTCTTTGTAGTGGAGTCATTGGAGAGTTAGAGGCAGTAGGTGATGACGGCGATTTCAAAGTTATACCCTATAAGAATCATGGTATTCGTTGCCCTAAGTTTGACTCCGACAAGAATGAATTAGCAGGTCATATTCCCCAAACTTTTGAATACAAAAAGTCCACTAAGCCAAGAGGTCCCCGAAAGACTGCTGCTGACTATTGTAAGCCCAAACATTCTTTCAAACATCCAACTGATATTAAAAAGGCTGAAATGGTAGCCGCTATGGATGATGAATTAGAGGATGAAATCTCTTGTCTTGATTGTGCATGGGATGGAACTTACGAAGATTTGATATTCATTGACGCAGACGGAAGTGGTGGAGGCGGATATGATTTCGTTTTGGCTTGTCCTCTATGTGAAAGTGATGAATGGTTAGACGATATGATGGAAGCAGAAGGCTATGATGAACCTTGTTTCTCTTGTGATGGAATGGGTGCCGAAGGTGATGAAGATTGTTCATACTGTGAAGGTAGTGGGCTAATGTCCGATACCTTGCGAGCGGAAATGGCTCTTTACGATTCCGAATACTTTGACGCTGATTGTGGCTGTTTCAAGAAGAAGAGTGCAGAAGGCGAAAGTTCGGAAGCAGAAGTCAAGCATTTACGAGAAGTGCTAAAGAAAGTCAAAGAATGTGCTACTATCAATGTAAATCATGACGATGCAATGACGGAAGAATGGGAATACATATTGGAAGTTATTGGACGGAATAACATGGATGCAGAAGGTGAGATAAAAATATACTCTTTCAAAGAATTATCCGAAGAAGCACAAACAAAAGCAGTAGCAGACTACATTGAAGGATGGGAAGAAACCCATGAGATGGGAGATATGGAGTATTTAGATGCCCTTTCCGTTTTGAAATATGATTACCCTATGGATGGCTTAGACCATTATAAAAAAGATGGAACATTTGTGACTCCAAAAGAAGCCTATGGTGCCGAACACCAAACTTTGTCTTTCATGGATTGGGCTAAACAAGAACAAGCCAGCCACATGAAAAAGTATGGTGCTGAAGGTAAAAAGAATTGTGGGTGTGGAAAAGACCCTTGTATTACTTATGGTGCTGAAGGAACTGATGAAATAGTAATTACCAAGAAAGTTGTTAAAGATTACCATTGGGAAACTGAACCTCATCCACATGAGCATGACGACTTGATTGACGATGGTTATGTAAATGAAGAAATGAAAGGAGTTATGGAAGATGCTTTTAACGATGGTAATACTGATTCATGGATAAGCCATACACACTATACTACTGATGAAGATGGAAAAGATGTTGAGATTGAAGTTAGTGGTTCTTTCGGTGCCGAAGATGAGGGAGAACTCCATTGCCAAAACTGTGGTATAGGAAGTAATGATTACCCGCAGGGAATGGAAGAAATCACCATATACAATAAGTGGGGTGATGAAGGGGATTACGCATTCTGTGGAGATGGGTGCGAAGGCCAATGGATGAGAGAAAACAGGATGACCTATGATAAACCCAAGGACGAGGACATGGAGGCTGAAGACCAAGTTCCTCGCTGGGCCAAGCCACTTGGTTTGATAGGTGGATTAGCGATTGGATATATTTCCGCTCAAATGATTGATGATAAAAAGGAGTGATATAAATGACTAAAATAGTAATAGAACAACCTGTAAAAACTGGATTTAAGTTGGCCGGTGGTGCCTTCTTGTTTTCCGTTTCTCTTGTAGTTGCGGCGGCTGCCTTATCTGGGCTTGCGGGCGTGGTTTTAAGTAGTCGCACAGGTAACTAAACGATATGAAGATTGCACTTAGTTCCGTTGTTGTCGGCGTAGTAGTCGGCGTTGCCGCTTGGAAACTTGGTTGGTTAGATTCATTCATGGCTTCTAAGTCTGCCGAGTATCGTGCTGACTTCATAGCGACTGATGCTCCGCCAACTTCTGCCATAAAAAGAAATGAAGGGTCCGTATCACAAGTGATGACGGATGTTCAATTGTTGGGAGGACAAGCAGTAGGTCAAAACATGACTAACTATGGAGTTAGTGATGCTACGGGTATGAACGGTAATGTGAACAATCCAGCAATGGCAGCGTATGTAAATCGTGCAACTGTCGTATCCTTTGGCCAAAACTTTAACGGAAGAACAGTTGGGCTTAATTGAGATACGGAGTGAAAGATAAATGTTAGTTGATTTTACAGAACTGCGAAATAGAGTTCTTGCAGGTGAAGAAGATGCAGAAGCCGAGGCTTTGCCTTCACCATTGGCTGCTGAAACCACAGGCAACAACATTACACTTGCAGCCTTATTAGTTGGCGGTGGTGTCTTAGCCGTCCGTATGTTAGACCGTATCAAATACGAAGGCAAAATCTTTCAACCCGATGAATCGGGAACTGATTATGGAAAGTTTGTAAGTGTTGCTTTTGGTTGGATTCCATTATCGTTTGGCCTTGGCCGTGTATCTCGTGGTGTTAAGGCCCAAGATGAAATCGGTAAATACGAATCCTTAGTTTCCGAAGCCGAAAACTTTGTTCAAGAAATGGAAGAAGAAATGGAAGTTAAGGAAGCGGAAGCCGTGCAAGCCAAACAACAGGCTGCTGCGGCTGCGAAACCAAGACAACAATTTGATTTACTTGGAGATACTTCCGATTGGAAACTTCATACTGCAACTCCCGGACCTGTTGATTTCGGAGGATTCGGTTCCACTTCAAATGCTTACGGTGCTGCAATAGGACAACAACCTGTCTTTTATCGCCGAAATAACAAGACCCCATCCTCACCATTCTAATAAGGTAGGTTGGCAACCATTAAGTAGTGGAAGGTCCAAATAGAAGTCATGGCAACACACAATATGTATTGCGTTGGACTTAAGAGAAAGGTTGATGCAACCGTTGATGGAGTAACCCACATGGTTACCAGCAAAGGGAGCAAATATCAAATTAAGGGTCACTACATGGATAGTGGCAAGAAATACAATTGCACATCTATGTGTAGCAAGGCCGTTCACGATTCTATGAAGTCTGCCGGAGTAACCGCAGCAACCAAAAATAACACCATCGTTCTTGATGCAGAACCAAAACTTGGTTCCGGAAAAAGATTTGATAACCTTTCGGACGATATTGCCGAAGAATACGAGAAAAAGGGTAAGTCACCGGAAGAAGCAGAAAAGATTGGTGACGCTACTGCCGCAGTTATCGGTATGAAGAAATACGGTAAGAAAAAGATGGCCAAACTCGCTAAGATGGGTGCCGAAGGTGACGGAGTTGAAACTCCAACCGAAGTAACCGATATTGAAGAACAAGCAGATGTTGAACAACCCGAAGTTGATAACGCTTACACCGAGGAAAGCGGTGAAACAATCGCTCCCTCCGTTGTTGAGCAATCATCAGTTAGTGCAACCGCAGACTCTCCACAAGGCTCCGAGCCTATGGCCTATGACCCAACTGCTGAAACTCCAATGGATGACGGCGGACCAGCAGCCTCTTTTTCCGCAGAAGCATTTGGTGGCGACCTCGCCTCCTTAGAAGACTTTGACGGTGTTGAAAGTGTAGTCGTTGAGGCTCCACTCGGACACGGCGTTACACAATACTACGCCGAAGAAGGTGAGCCAGTTGTGGCTGACCCTTCAACTTTCCCAGCAGGTTCCGGTCATGTTATCGGTAGCCAAACTGCTGACGCTAACTATACACCACTTCACGCTGAAGATGCAACCGCACATGATTATGACCCACTAAGCGAAACACCGGGACCTCATTTGGATGAATCCGCACCATCGGACCACTTTGAGGCAATGGCTGTTTATCAATCCGGACCCGGAGATGTGAACAAGGGCATGGCCGCACTTATCAACGGAACACCTTACACTCTTGCTCGTGGTAACTTTATTGCTTTCGGCCCTAAATACTACACTATGAAAGAAGGAGTTTCCACTAACAAATATCATTTATTCACAGTTCTAAAGTTAGACAACGGTATGTTTATGCCCGCTAACGCTTATGGAAGAATTGGCTACGGTGCTCGCACTTGGTATGGCCCTGCAATGAGTTCCGAATCCGGAGCAATTAGGGAAATTGAGAAGAAACTTTCCAAGAAAACACGCAAGGGCTATGACCTTGAGTTCGGAGCAGAAGAAAGTTCAGCCCCTATGGAATCACATCCATTAGATTATGACCCACTAACTGCATCTCCATCTGGTGAAGGTGGACCCGATGCAAACTTTGGCTGGTCCGAAGCAGATGCAGACGCAGGTGCTTTTTCAGCGGAGTTCATTAGTAATGCCGAAGATTTGTATTGTGCAGAATGTTTTGAAGCAAGTTGCGGCGGACATGATGAATATGAAGCCGAAGACGGCCCATCCCCATTAGATTACGACCCACTAACTGAAGCCCCATCCGGCGAAGGTGGTCCACCTGCTGGACCTTCCGACTCTTTTGAGGCAGACGGTAGCGGTATCAGTATGGCAGCCGGTGTAGGATTAGTAGTAGGATTGATTGCAGCATACAAGTATAGCGACAAGATTTCCGACCTTTTCCGCCAACTCGGTGACGAGTGAGCGGGGAATGCAAATGGTTAGTAGTCAAACCAAAGATACTCTAACGGGTGTCCTGTTTGTTATTGCAGCCGCCAGTATCTTTTCATCTATTCAAGAGTTTGAAGATGCTTACATCTTTCCGGACCGTCAATTCATGAACATTGTCTTCCCATTCATTATGGGAATGGGTATTTTATACTGGAAGCATAAAGATATAGGGGACATCATATCGCCTTCTGCTGGCCATTCTATGTAAGATACACGCATAGCCATTAAGTAGTCGCATTGACAAAAGTTAGGTATGGCAACACCACCCGGTTACAACATTACTTGCGACCCCGGAGATTTATACAATCGCCGATGTTATGTAAATACTGCATCCGGAGCCAAACAAGAGATTATTGGCTATACTTCGGACGGCCAACCTATCTCCAAAGCCCAATCATCCGCTTCATGGATAGCATGGGTGCCAACGCTAACTACACTTAATCAAGATGGCCAAGCCTACCAACCTTATGGAGAAGCAGGTCTTCCCTATGTGGCTCCCGGTGCCGCAGGTTCCGGAACTCAAGATGTTTCCGGTTCAGCCTTCGTCAATGGAGGTCCAAGTTCGTCATCATCTTCTTCATCTTCTCAAACTAAGGGGAGAAGTCAGGGTCTTGAATCTATGCAATATGCTAAAGTTCTCGGCACCGTAGTCGCTACTGTGGGTGTTTCCGCAATGGCTGGCGCATTTATCATGAAAAGGTTTGGTTGATTAGATGGGAACAAATTGGTTAGGTTACGATACTATTGCTCCGATTAGCGGAACAAATAATTTTGCTCCGAATCAAATCTTACCTTCAAGTGGAGCAGACCCTCAAGATTGGTATTATTTATTCTATTCAATGCCGGGTTCAACCGCTCGCCGCATTGGTGAAGAAAGAGTTTGTAATCCGCTATGGAATGTTTATGGATGCCGTGAAGCACAAGAGCCGGACCAAGTTACCGCAGTTGTGCCTAAAAATGAGTTACCACCCCAGTATCAAGCCGAACATGAAGAAGGCGAAGAGGGTGAGGCACCCCAATATGGAACAATGGGACACGCTGATATGGTTACAGACAGTTATAACACATTGGGCGACATTGCAGTTCCAGTTATTATGGCTTCTTTTGCATTCATTGGAGTCGCATCTATTTATGAAAAGATAAAAGGGTGATACCTTGGCTAAGAAAACCACACATACGAAAGATGAGCAGAAAGTCATCAAGCAAAAGTTTGCTGCTGATAATACCGCTCAAGAAGAAGCAGCCCGTGATGCTTGGGTTGGAGTTCTAATTCCAGCCGTTGGTTCTGCTGCATTCTTTGGTTCTATGATGGTTAATGTAATGAGGACATACGCTCGTCATGGCTGGCCTAAAGACGCATTTTCCGCCACCGATAGGATATTAATGGGTATTCCCGTAGTTATTGTAGGGATTGCTTTTTATGAAGGTTTGCTGAAAATGGAGAATGGTGGCGTATGAAACTGCAATATAAACAGATAGTCGTTACTGGAATTGTGTTTGCCGTCTTTATGACTGAATCCATTATCCATTACTCAATGGCAGAAAGTAAGGCTACTCGCCAAACTTTTATGGATGCTTTCAAAACTTTGCCCGATGCTAAAGAGTTGGCTATCATGGCTGCTGTCGTTCTTACGGCCAGTATTGTAAGTGGGTTTTTAGTTGAAGCCGCAGAAAGGCAAATGGGCGCAAAATCAGCCCTGTAAGTGAACTTTCAAGTAGTCGCACCTGCTATCCTTTAGAGTGAGCGATAGCGAGATGAATAAAGAAATCCTTTGGAGCGATTATCTTGCTGCAAGGCGTGAGCAGTATTGGGCTTCAAGAAGGCAAACTTTAGGTGCCGAATATGATTCTCAAAAACAACGCTGGGATTCTATTATTGAAAGAGAATGGTTGATATTTAGTGAAACTTTGAGGGCTGGTGACGATGTATCAGTTGCCATCCGTCAGCAAATGGGTGATGACTTCTTTACTCGGCAGTTAGAAGAGAATACTATTGACTATGACTTTGAGAAGTTTCAAGTAGGCAGACACACCATGACTTTGTATCATATTGAGGATTTCATCATGTTAGCCAATCAAGGGATATTCCGAGATACCATTTTTCTATTAGATAAAGGACGAAGATGGGAGAAGAAGGTGGGACAAATGTTAAAAGAATATGGTTACCGAATCACCGGAAATCATGAGGTTGAAGGCGAAGAGTATTTAATCATAGGGGTGGCAGTATGACGAAAGAAGATGAAATGTCCGCCTTAGTTATGGGTGAGTTTGTAACGGCTCGTCAAATGATTGGATTAGCCGTAGGTGTTTGGGCCATCATTCAAATTATTGCTCTTACCCTAAGCCCTACTGAATGGCGTAATTGGCAATTGTTAGGATTTATAGCCTCCACTAACTTAGCGGCAGTAATTCTTGCTATCTTAGCCCAACGCTCCGCAGACTCTATTTCCAAAACTTATCGGACCGTTTTCACACCCGATTTTTACCGAGCCGTCAAAACAATTAGTATGATGCAAACTTATGTCATACACGAAGCCGAAAAGAGGGGTAACTCCTTGGAAGAGGAAATGGAAGACATGGCTCCTAAACTTTATGGATTGTTTAGACAATACATTGAAGTCAAAGGACAAGAGATAGTTCCTCCCGAACCCAAAGTGGAAGCACCGCCAGCGGAATACACCGAAGATGACTTATTCGGTAGTGTAAGACACGAATGAGCAATAGGGCGATTCCATTAAATATCAAGAATGTCAATAGTAGTGGTATGTCCCTAAAATGGCACAATAAATGGGCTGCTGTCCTCTTAGTGTTATTCATGAGTGCGACATGGCTTACGGCTATGGTTGTGCGGGAAAACACCCTTCACCCTATCATTCTCTCGGAAGCCATGCTTAGTGACCTTGAGGCTTTAGGGCCTTGGGCGTTTCTATTGGATGGCCTCTTTTTGTTTTTGGTATTTGTGTGGCTGCGCCGCAGAAAGGCCACAAAAATGGATAATAAGTGGGAGTCTTCATTCCCCCTTGAATGAAGGGAATACTTTAAGTAGCAAGACGGAGAAGTAGTAGGCATAACAGGTGAACGAGAATGGCAAACCAAGACCCACAACCGGAGATTTACACTACCTCTCACACTTTTGATGCAACTTTAGGTGCGATTTCGGCTAACACATCCAATGTAGTTTCTATCTTCACTAATCAAGCAAACAACGAAGAAGTTAGACTCTATGCAGTAGCAGTCCAAATCCTTGATGACGCAACTGGCGCATCAGCGACAAGTTTAATTGACTTCAACTTAGCAATTGGTGTCGGACCAAACTATGTTCCTTCCAATTCATTTGATATTTCATGGTTACAAACTAACCTTGCTAACGGAGGACAAGTTCTTGCATTCTCATGCCCGATTCTTTGTCTTTTCCAACAACCACTTCAAATAACTGTAACTAACAATGCAGAAGTTACGGCTGGTCAAACACGAAAAGTCAAAATTACCTTAATTGGTGAGTTGGCAATTCAAAAAGTTGCTTGCCGTTAAAGCGTGAACCCTTAAGTAGCGGTATCACTAACTGTATGGTATGGGTATCCGCCGTCAAGCCTATGAGTGGCGCAATTTAATTACCGAGCAACAATATGATGCTGGTTTTACTTCCACACAAGGTCACCCCGTTTTAACACCTCCGAACTTTGGAGCGTCAGCCGGTGCCTTCAATAATCCAATCTTTTCTGTCCGATTACCTAAAGATGGGATGAGTATATTCACAGGCGGCCGTGGAAATAATCTTGATATTCCCGCATCCCTTCGTGCCGCACAATTTATAGTTATAGACAGTATCAGCGGATGGGACGGTCAATCAGCAAGAATTGGTGAATCACCTAATCAAGACGCATTTATTCAAATCCGAGTGAATGAAACTTATTACTTCCAAACTCCGGATGGTCGCCCCTCAAAAGGTTTGCCGAGTGCAGCAGTTCCGTTCCCCGACCATAACTTACAAGCAGTTACAGACGCTCCCAAAGAATTACAAGAAGTTCAACCAATCTATACTTTTGAAGCATTTAAGAATGGATTACCAACGCCTGTTTATATTCTTCCCGGCCAAGTTTGGGACATCATTTATACCAATCCAAAGGAAGACCAAGACAATACCATTTATAATGACGCACAAGTTTCTTATTGCTATGTCAAATACTTATTGTTAGATGGAGCAGATGCGGCTATTGCTATGAAATTACTTAAAAATGGATTTCCAATTACAGTAACCAACATCAACGGTTACCGCCGAATGTTAATTCGCCACGAAGTTTTCCAAGAGAAGATGGCTCGTATGCCAACTGGACCAAGGAGAGTGGATTAATGATTGCTGAAGCGGGTAAGTCCCTCATCCCTAACTTTTTGAAATTACTTTGGAGGATGATATAATGGCTATCACTAAACAAGTTTATGATTGGCAACTCTATGTGGAATGGAATGATAGTCAAACCGTTTTTAACCCTCAAACACCGTTTGTGGATGATTTATTACCCGATGCAGGGGAAACATTCTCTATCTTTACAGGTGGTTATGGGAACAATGTAACTGAATCTAACATGGTGCGAGATGGAAGTTTCGTAGTTATTGACCGTTTCGGTAGCACTCCCGGAATTATGATGGCGGAGGGTAACAATGTGTCTTGGGACATCACTTCAACCGGTCAAGTGGTCCTTATTCGTTGGATTCCTAATGGTTTCGTCAATATATGGGTTGATACTACGGGATATTATCAAGACCCACAGAATGTATCATCTATTGGAATATCCGGAAATGCGGCTCCGTTCCCCGAAACTGAAGGGATTAGACCTTCTCACTATATGCTCAATCCACCCATTTATATTGAACCTTTCGTTACATGGGATGTGCGATATACTATGATGAATGATATTAAAAATTACATGACTAATTTGGCTACCTATACACCGGGAGGTGGGGCTGCTCCAACTAATGTAAGAATCGCCCCCAAAGAAGGTTTTATTTCCGGCGGTCAGCGTTTTGAAGGCCCTCAATTGGCTCAAGTGTTCGTTCAGTATTGGCTCTTTAGCGGAAGTGATGCCTTAATCGCTGAAGAACTTTTGAAACTTGGAATCCCTGTAAATGTGGATAATGCCGAGTGGTTTCGCCGTCAATTAGTGAAGCAACAGGGTCTTGAAACTGAAACTTGGCAAAAATACCTTGCAGTTTCCAAAGCATATTTGGATATGGAGAAGGCACGGCAAGACTATATTGGGTGAGTAATGTTATCCTTTAAGTAGCGGGAAGGGTAAGTGAATACTATGAGCGGTAACGAGAACATTCGTGATTTGAAGCGTCCATATCGTAAGAAAGCCCTACAATCGGGCTATTCCCAAGCGGCAGACGGGGTTGATGCCTACCCACCACCGATTTCTTCGGTGAGCACCACTACTACACAACAAACTCAAGTTCTTAGGCCGGGAATTGACCCTGCTACATATAAAAGGGATGTTAGACCCGCAGTTGAGTTCCTTGAGCGTTCAGTCGGCGTAAATTATTCCAATTATCCGTGGCATTTAGTTCCAAAATATAATTCAGCGAATGTAACTCTTCGCTCTAAGTATGATTTCTCCACCGGTGCCTCATACAATCTTGCTACCGGTCAATATCTTGATGCCGTAGTTTTGAATGTAGCAGATATTCAAGGCTCTAATTCTTGGACTGATATTGCTTCTAACGGTCAATTTTCACCAACTCCTACTACATTTACTGGACGAGCACCACCTCCAAATGTTCGCTCGGTTACTGGAACTGCGACTGCTCCACCTACTGCGGCTAATAATAATAAAGCCAACTCCGGCGGTATTATTGGTAGTAATACAGTTACTTCAACTTCCACCTCGGCTGCTACGGGCAGAACAATAAGTGCAGGTAATCGTGGAGATTACTACCATATCGCCTCTTTTGGCCATACAGAAGCACTTTCAAATGCTGGTATTTTCTATCAAATATGGGTTGATGGTGGCCTATATCAAGAATGGAATAACTTTCAATGGTCCGCCATTACACCCAAAGCCGACCAATGGCACTATGATATGCCAATCGTAGTTACCGAACAGATAGTTTTCCGTGTTATTAACGCAACAAATCCCGGTGTATCTATTACCACAGGAACTATTGAGGCGTGTTTTTGCGGTTGGACTGAACAAAGAGATTACACCCAAGACACCGGAAGGCAACAAACCGTGCAAACTGCTTGATACTTAAACTATTAAGTAGCAGCACGAATAAAGGATTCCTATGTCTAAAGCACCTCCCGGTTCCCGTCTTAGTGGAACCAATGCAGGGAAGGACGGATTGAGAGTTAATGACTCCACCGTTGATGTTAGAGGCGTTACATGGATTACCGTTTCGGACGGGACTCTTACTAATGATGGTAACGGTCATGTTACTATAACTACCGGCGGCGGAGGTGGCGGTTCAGCCCTTACAGTCCGTGAATCGGATGGTAACCCAAGTGTAGCCAATGTAAATCAAATATCTTTTGATGTAGCAAGTGGTTTCGTAGTTACGGATGATGGCGGAGGGGCCGTAACAATTAGTATTTCCAGTCATTGGTATAGTATTTTCGTTACTGGCCAAACAACGCTAACTCCTACGGGTCAAGAAAACATTGAGTTCGTGGCTGGTTCGGGCGTTACTATTACGACTGATGCTACGGCAACTCCTAAACAAATTACATGGGAGGTTTCCGGTTCAACAGGAGCAACTGGGGCGACAGGAGCAACAGGGGCAACAGGAGCCACCGGTGCAACCGGAATCACGGGAGCCACAGGTCCAACCGGTCCTACCGGTCCAACAGGACCCTCGGGTGTAACTGGCCCAACAGGACCCACAGGTGCTACGGGTGCTACCGGTCAAAGTGGCACATCCGGCCCTCAAGGTATTCAAGGTATTACAGGTCCAAGTGGCCTAAGTGGTCCTCAAGGTATTACAGGTCCAAGTGGTCTATCCGGCCCAATCGGAATAACAGGTGTAACTGGACCCTCCGGATTAAGTGGGCCAATCGGAATCACAGGACCCTCGGGTTTGAGTGGCCCTATCGGTATTACAGGACCCGAAGGCCCAAGCGGTCTAAGTGGACCCATAGGTATTACTGGTCCTTCGGGATTGCCCGGACCAACAGGACCCACAGGACTTACTGGCCCAAGTGGTAGTAGCGGTCCAAGTGGAATCACAGGACCTTCGGGTTCATCGGGTCCGTCCGGAATTACAGGCCCTACCGGTGTAACTGGTGTAACGGGGCCATCGGGAATAACTGGCCCGGATGGAAAATCCGGACCCACAGGAATTACAGGCCCAACAGGACCGAGTGGTAAATCGGGTCCAACAGGAATCACAGGTCCGACAGGAGTTACTGGTCAAACAGGACCGGATGGGCCATCTGGAACAAGCGGCCCGAGTGGAATCACGGGGCCATCGGGAAGTAGCGGTCCAAGCGGTATAACTGGACCCGAAGGGCCGTCCGGTTCAAGTGGTCCAAGTGGAATCACAGGACCCTCCGGAGGTGCTGGACCCAGCGGAACAAGTGGTCCGAGCGGTATTTCGGGAACGAGCGGCCCGAGTGGAATTACAGGACCAACAGGAGTAACAGGCCCAACAGGTCCCGATGGAACTTCGGGGCCAACAGGTATCACAGGAGTGACCGGTGCAACCGGACCTTCGGGCACAAGTGGGGCAACAGGAGTAACGGGTCCAACAGGGGCAACCGGTCCTTCGGGAACTTCCGGTGCCACAGGCGTTACAGGACCCACAGGAGTCACAGGTCCGACAGGGCCAACAGGTCCAACTGGGGTTGAAGGTCCAAGTGGAACATCGGGTGCGACAGGAATTACTGGACCCACCGGTGCTACGGGTCAAAGTGGAACTTCCGGTCCGAGTGGAATAACTGGTCCAAGTGGGACGAGTGGTGCTACTGGCGTAACTGGCCCAACAGGTGCTACTGGCCCAAGTGGAACATCCGGAGCAACCGGAATCACGGGGCCAACAGGTGCTACCGGTGCTACGGGCGCAACAGGAGTTACCGGAGTTACAGGGCCAACAGGTCCCACAGGAGCCACAGGTGCTTCGGGGACATCGGGTGCGACAGGAGTTACAGGACCCACAGGTGCAACCGGTCCGTCCGGTTCAAGTGGTCCAAGTGGAATTGCAGGGCCGAGTGGAACGAGTGGAGCGACAGGAGTTACTGGTCCAACAGGTGCTACCGGACCTTCGGGTTCATCGGGTCCTTCCGGAATAGTAGGACCCAGCGGAACTTCGGGAGCGTCAGGTATAACAGGTCCCACAGGTGGAACAGGACCAAGTGGAACTTCCGGTGCTACCGGTATTACAGGCCCTACTGGTGTAACTGGTGTAACAGGTCCAACAGGGATTACTGGCCCGGATGGTAAATCCGGACCCACAGGAATTACAGGCCCAACAGGACCGAGTGGTAAATCCGGCCCCACAGGAATAACAGGTCCAAGTGGTAAGTCCGGTCCGTCCGGTATCACAGGACCAACTGGACCAAGTGGAAAGAGTGGCCCGACAGGTATTGAAGGCCCAAGCGGAATCACAGGTCCCGAGGGAACTTCGGGGCCAACAGGTATTCAAGGACCGAGTGGAACGAGTGGAGCCACCGGCATAACTGGACCCACAGGCCCCGAGGGGCCGAGTGGAACATCCGGTGCTACGGGAGTAACCGGTCCAACCGGTGTCACAGGGGTAACGGGTCCAACAGGAGCCACCGGTCCATCGGGAACTTCGGGTGCAACAGGTGTAACTGGCCCCACAGGTATAACTGGCCCGGATGGAAAATCCGGACCCACAGGAATTACAGGCCCAACAGGACCGAGTGGTAAATCGGGTCCAACAGGAATCACAGGTGCCACCGGTGCCACAGGCCCAAGTGGAAGTAGCGGTCCCAGCGGAATTACAGGCCCTACTGGTGTAACAGGCCCGACAGGTGCTACTGGACCCTCGGGAACAAGTGGTGCTACTGGAATTACCGGAGCCACAGGAGTTACCGGACCAAGTGGAAGTTCCGGCCCAAGTGGAATTGCCGGTCCGAGTGGAACGAGTGGGGCCACAGGTATTACGGGCGCAACAGGGGCTACTGGTCCATCGGGGACATCGGGTGCTACCGGAGTAACAGGTCCGACAGGAGTTACTGGACCGACTGGTAAATCTGGACCCACCGGAATTACAGGTCCGGATGGTAAAAGTGGACCCACAGGTATTACAGGACCCGAAGGCCCAAGCGGTAAGAGCGGTCCAACAGGTATTCAAGGTCCAAGCGGGACAAGTGGACCGACAGGAATTGAAGGTCCATCGGGAACATCCGGAGCAACCGGAATCACGGGAGCCACAGGAGCCACAGGTGCTTCGGGGACCTCGGGTGCCACAGGAGTTACGGGTCCGACAGGGGCTACGGGACCATCGGGAACATCCGGTCCGTCCGGAATAGAAGGACCCAGCGGAACAAGTGGAGCAACGGGCATTACTGGACCCACAGGTGCAACAGGACCGAGTGGAACTTCCGGTGCGACAGGAGTTACAGGTCCGGAAGGACCGAGTGGAACGAGCGGACCATCGGGAATCACCGGTCCAAGCGGAACCTCGGGAGCCACCGGTATAACAGGACCCGAAGGCCCAAGCGGAACTTCCGGCCCAAGTGGTATCACGGGGCCAAGTGGAACCAGCGGTGCTACCGGAATTACCGGACCCGAAGGCCCTTCCGGAACAAGCGGTCCAAGTGGAATCACCGGACCAAGCGGAAAGTCAGGTCCAACGGGAATAACAGGTCCCGAAGGACCCAGCGGGACAAGTGGACCGACAGGAATAACCGGCCCGTCCGGTTCAAGTGGTCCAAGTGGAATTGCAGGTCCGAGTGGAACGAGTGGCCCTTCCGGAATTACTGGACCCACAGGAGCCACCGGTGCTTCGGGGACATCGGGTGCCACAGGAGTTACAGGTCCTACGGGCGCAACAGGACCGGATGGTAAATCGGGTCCAACAGGAGTCACAGGTCCGACAGGAGTCACAGGTAAAACAGGACCGGATGGGCCATCTGGAACAAGTGGACCGACAGGAATTGAAGGTCCAAGTGGTAAGTCCGGTCCGTCCGGCATAACAGGACCAACTGGACCGACTGGAAAAAGCGGTCCAACAGGTATTCAAGGTCCAAGCGGAACAAGTGGACCCACAGGAATTGAAGGACCTTCGGGGACATCGGGTGCAACAGGTGTAACCGGCCCCACAGGTGCTACGGGACCATCGGGAACCAGCGGACCTTCGGGTATTGCTGGCCCAAGCGGGACATCGGGAGCCACAGGGGTTACCGGACCAACTGGTGCTACGGGACCGAGTGGAACTTCCGGTGCCACCGGAGTAACCGGTCCGACAGGTGCTACGGGTCCAAGTGGGAAATCGGGACCGACAGGAATTACAGGACCCACAGGACCGAGTGGTAAATCCGGTCCAAGCGGAATCACAGGTCCAACCGGAAAGACTGGTCCGACAGGGGCTACCGGCCCTCAAGGGCCTTCGGGAACAAGTGGGCCACAAGGTATAACCGGCATTGAAGGACCCAGCGGAACAAGTGGGCCTTCTGGAATTACAGGCCCTCAAGGGCCATCCGGCACGAGTGGGCCAAGTGGAATCACAGGTCCAACTGGAAAGACAGGTCCAACCGGACCCGAAGGACCATCCGGAACATCGGGACCCTCGGGAATAACAGGTGCTACGGGTCCAACTGGAAAGACTGGTCCAACAGGGGCAACTGGCCCGGAGGGACCAAGCGGGACATCGGGAGCCACAGGAGTTACCGGTCCAACAGGACCCACAGGTGCTACGGGTGCTACGGGTGCTACGGGTCCAAGTGGAACAAGTGGTCCTTCGGGAATTACAGGTGCAACAGGACCAAGTGGGACGAGTGGACCTCAAGGAATAGTCGGTCCATCGGGGACGAGTGGAGCGACAGGAGTTACAGGACCGACAGGTGCTACGGGACCTTCCGGAACCAGCGGACCCTCGGGAATTGCGGGACCTTCGGGAACATCCGGCCCGTCCGGGATTACAGGTCCAACCGGTCCTACCGGTCCAACAGGTCCAACAGGTCCAACAGGAGTTAGCGGAACTACCGGAGTTACTGGACCTACGGGACCGAGTGGTAAATCCGGTCCATTCGGTATCACAGGTGCTACCGGTGCCACAGGTCCAACTGGTAAATCGGGTCCAACAGGTGTAACTGGTCCGACTGGGAAATCGGGACCGACAGGAATTACAGGACCCACAGGACCAAGCGGTAAGAGTGGGCCTCAAGGAATACAAGGAGATGGCGGACCATCGGGAACATCCGGTCCGTCCGGAATAGTCGGACCAAGTGGAACTTCGGGTGCTACTGGAATTACCGGTGCCACAGGAGCCACAGGAGCCACCGGTCCAACCGGTCCTACCGGTCCTTCGGGAACTTCCGGTGCCACAGGCGTGCAGGGACCTTCGGGCGAGCAGGGACCTTCGGGGACAAGTGGACCGACAGGAATTGCTGGACCATCGGGAACATCCGGACCCACCGGAATTACAGGCCCTCAAGGACCATCCGGCACGAGTGGGCCTTCGGGAATTACAGGAGCCACAGGAGCCACCGGACCAGTCGGACCTACCGGCGGTGGTGGCGGTGGCGGTGGATTTGGAGGTGCGACCTTCAAGTGGGCTTGTAAGCCTCAAGTCACCGAAGCCGGATATTTGAGCACTACCTACACTAACACACCTTCGGCAGACCCAAACTTTGCCAAACTTGGTGGTTACGCATGGGCGATTCCATTCCCGGGAATTATCAATTGGTGTTCTGCTTCTGCCGACCAACCGGACACCAACATTGAGGCCGTTGAACTTTGGAGAGCGGGGGGTCTTGTAGGGTCATGGTTTGTCGCCCCAGTCTTGGCTCCAATTCCGCCTTCGGCAGCGGGGGGTCAGGATTATGATTTCGTAGCGTATGAACCATCGGGTTCATTCACTTGTATATCGGGTGACGAACTAAGAATAGTCTTTACCACCTTCGGCACAGCCGTTGCACCTAACATTGCCGTGAGCGTGGGTATCACATGGACCAGCAACACCGGAACTACTACCATCCAATCCGATGAAGTTCTATACAGACCAAAGTGATACTAAGAACCATTAAGTAAGTCCAATGATTATCAATTCCTATGGTTAAGATAGGACTATTGATGACTCTTTATAATGAAGAGGCCAACATTGAGCGGTGCTTAGACACTATTGCACCCTATCTTGACTACTTTTGTATTGGTGTGGATGAAAAGACCACCGACAACACAAAGCAGAAAGTTTTGGACTATTTTGAAGGCAATACCGTTGGCAAAGTTTTTGACTCACCTTGGAATGGATTTGCTGATGCTCGCAATCAATGTTTGGACCAAGCCGACTCGTCCGCTTGTGATTTTTACATTTACCTTGATGCGGACCATACTTTGGAAGTCACCGATGAGAAATGGACTTCCAAACTTTCCACCGATATAGATTCTTATATGCTGGCAGTAGTGGGAGGTTCCATGACTCATTGGCTCCCTTGGCTTATCAATTCTCAAACTTCCTATCGCTGGCGTTCAGTCGTCCACGAGTTTATCGGCTATACTGGTGACGGTCAAGAGCAAACAGGAGGGGTCTTGAATACAATCAGTATCAACCATCATTACGATGGCGGAGGCCGAGCGAAAGGAGCACAACTTTATGTGAATGATAGAAGCACCCTGCTTGCTGCCATGAATGAGGAAAAGGACCCTTTCTTACTTCAACGATATACATTCTATTTAGCACAATCGTGCAAAGACGCAGGGGAACCTTACTGGGCTGATGCAATTCGTTATTACAAAATGCGAACCTGTATGGGTGGCTGGGATGAAGAAATCTATGAATCTTGGTTAGCCATTTGGGAAATGACGAAAGATGCAGATTATTTATTCAAGGCTATTGAAAGTGTTACGCAGCGACCAGATGCTTACTTCAAACTTTTGTTGCATGGTAAAACTTTGGGGAATTGGAAACTGTTACGGAGGGCACTTGAGTTATACGAACAAGTTGAAGAGTGGAATACCATGGGGTTGTTCATGCAACCACAATATAATTGGATGGTTGATGATTCCGCAGCAATGGCATATTATGAAATTGAAAATATGGAGAGAGCCTTAGAAATTACTAAAAGTTTGCTGGAAAGGCATGATGTCCCAGAAGGGGAGAAGCAAAGATTAAGGGCGAATCTGCCTTGGTTTGAGTGACTTATAAACAAGCAAACAGGCTAACTATTAAATGGTAGTAATGACAAATGAACATCATGCCCGAGGACGATATGACAGTTGTCACACCGAAAAGAATGACGGTGACTCGCTTAGGACATAAAGTTGATGAAGTCCATGAATCGGTGGATGAGATTAGTAATGAGTTGGCAGAAATCAAACAAGTTTTGAAGTCTTTGTTAGAAGTTACCTTGGGAAGCAGATTAAACGCTAAAGAAGAGAAGCCTCCGACTAAGGAAGACTACTCTATGTATGGCTAACTTCTCCCCTCAAAGGAAATCTAAATCTAACTTAGTTTGCTCGGTCATGTCGTTATCGTCAAATGTTTGAGATACCCAATCACTCACATGGTAATACAATTGTTGAATGTAATTATCGCATCCATATTTATCCACAAGGTCATTCATCAATGAGTCATACTTCTTAACAGAACCTTTTGACACCGTAAGAATAATTTGGCCATCACAATAAACAACTTCGTGTTCTCCGGTCACCGACTCTTCGGACGATTTTTCCGATAACAAAGTTCTGCATTTACCCGTGATAGGTGGTCGTCTATATTTCGCTCCACATTTAGGACACCTAACTTTTTGTTGTCCGAATGCCCGAAGGTTACCTCTCATATCTCTAATCAAATGTCGGTCAATAAGTTTGGAAGCCTGTTGTTTATTATCAACGGCATGAAGTAAATCTCCAAGAGCGAATTGAGCCATTGTCTTTTGACGCATGGATTCTAATTCTGTATATGGATTGATAATAGGCCCGGCCCCACAATCTTCTGTGTCGTGTGTGAAACCAAAACCGCTAAGTTCCGCTGGACTACCCAATCTCGTTTCAACAGTTTCAACACCTAACTTGAGCGCATCTTTAGCATCGGGGTATGATTGTGTCCCTTCATAAAATGTAATTGGATATTGCATAGAAGTATCAACATTGAGAGCCTCTTTGTCAATTTCACTTGGATTGATACGCATAGTGAGAATCAATGGTGCATCCATTTGACCGCCCCTATGCCCTGCGAGGAAAGCCCTACTAAAGTTTAGAACTCCATCAAGCAATAGCATAAATGCGTCAATATCTCCATCACAATTACGGCGTTTCGCCGCATGGAAAAATGGATGTCCGTAGTGTCCCTTTATATTACTGAATCCGATGATACGACAAACGATAGCCCCACTTGTGTGAGGTGCGATACCCATACCCAAGTGTCCTATTAAATCTTGTGGACTATCCACATTATAGTAAGCCTTTTCTCCATATTGTCTAATTAACAAATCGTCTAAAAACTTAGTAGCCTTTACAAGATTGTCCGCACAGTTAGTTGGCAATACTACATCTTGCACCCTCAATTCACAAGTTTGGTTTTCATCTGTCAAGGGGTCCCCGAAAACATCGTAAGTATATCCTAACTTATGTGCTTGCTTTATTGTCATGCCGATTTCTGCCGGACGGAAATGAGTCATGGTAATATCAACCATGTCCCATCGTAGTGTCCCATCACGGAATACTGATACTCCATTTTTGTAACGCAAAACCCCTTTCAACATTGATTCCGGAGTCTTTTCCACACTCGTCATTCCCTTGACTCCCTTAACTTCGGGAGTCCCCAATAAGTCTGCATCTTTGAGGGATTGTTCCCACAAATCATTGAACCCAACATTTTGTTGTTGTAATTCCACAAACTTAGTTTTACGGAAACTTCCATCGGGATTTTTGAGGAACCTTTGCCAAGTATGTTCGCCAGTTTCTTCATCCAGTCTTAGGCCAACTTCAATCTTAACTTTCTTGGCGGCGGCATCTCGCATTAATCTTTTTGTCCCCACCTTAAAACCAACTGGGAAAAGTCCATGAATAGCAGGTTTCATTTCTCTTGGCTTAGAACCTTCCGGCTTACCCATTCTTGCTCCAATTCGGAGTGTAACGGCTGAAAGAGCCTCAACTCCTTCTGGAAGCCTCATATTTACCCATTCTAAGCCGTCCTGTGGCGTTGCCTTACTATTTGAGGTCTGTGATACTACCCAGCCCCAAAACACGCCCTTATCGCCTTCTATTTTCCCATCCTTATCTATATCAATTCCTAACGCATAAATCGTGGGTCTTGAATCTTTAGCAACAGTTATAGATTGAGTATGAACATCAACTTTTGTGTCCGCAGCCAAGCGTTCTATATCTTCTATGCTCACTTCATTATAGTAAGCAATGTATTCCGGGGCAATCGGTATTCCCAACTGCTCGGATTGTTCCAAACTTTCTATAAATGAGGTAGGATAGGACGCAGTATGCTGTTCTATAACTTGTTCGTGCCATTCTCTTACATAAGGTGAGGGGGCAAGAGTATGATTATTTTCCAAAAACTCACCGACTGGAACGAGTAATTCTCCAATATCCCAAATCTTTTCTATCGGCCAATAAGGGTCAGTTGGTAACCCGTCCGGTAATTCCGAAGGTTCTCTAATCCTTTTACCCGACCCATCTGTGAATTGAACATAGGGGCCTTCTATACTATCGCAAGGAGTTACCACCGTTCCTTTTCCGGGCCGTTCATATTTCAGTTGAGTTCCTGTAATGAAAAACCCTGCCACAACTTTCATAGTGGATGGGTGGACTGCCGTAGTTGCCAACCCTGCTAATCGGGAACGACCATACCTAAGTCGGAACCCGCCTACTTGCATTGGTTGTGAAAAGATTGGTCGCCCCGCTACCATGTCTGCGAGATACTTATTGATAGGTTGTAAGGTCTTAGGCCCATCATCTTCTTCTTCTTTGTTAGGTGCGAACTCTCTCAACCATTCCCACTCGGAAAACCCAAGTGCGTCTGTATATTTGAGAATCTTTGGAGCCTTCAATACCATGCCTTCACATAATACCAATAGGGCACCTTCACGACATTTATTCGTGGGGACTCTCGGCAAATCTCTTTGTCCGCTTACTTCTTCACCCACACCCTCTCCATCAAGATAGACCGGACAGTTATTACATAGAACTTCAATTTGAGGATTAGATGGACGGTATTGCAGACCACGACCATATTTCATAACTTCTTCTTTGTATCTTTCAATTTCTTCAAAAGTCATTTCCGGAGGTTCCAATCCGAATTGTCGGCGAAGAATATCTCCAATCAAAACTGATAACGCTTGACCTGTTCCACCAGCAGAACGAATTGGTCCAGCAAAGTTAATCGCAAGACTTCGGCTTCCGCTGGCATTGTCTATAATCCTACATGAAACTACACCTTCAAGTGGAGCCACAAGGATTCCTTCGGTCAAGACTGCTAACCCTGCACAGATTCCATGATAGATACAAAGTGCCATTCTTGTCTTGGTTGTTTTCTTGATGTCTGCAAAGTTTTCCATTGCCTCCAAAGTTTCTTCCCAAGTATTAGTTATCAAATCTTTAGTGTAATCTAATTTCAATCCACTACCTTCACAAGCGTGGCAGTCCCTCGTTCTATATCCTTTTTTGATAGTTCCTTTACCATCACAAACTTGACATTTAGAAGTCTTAGCATATAGGAAAGTTTCGGCACAAACAATCTTGGCGAGGTCCAAAGCCACTAACTCTCTATTTCCTTCGTGCAGTTCCGTCAATTCACGGATTTGTGCTGCCGTGTTTCTTGGGTGTAAGAAGTTCAAAAGTTTTTGTGTGCGGTCTGCCAAGTCATTGGCTTGAGGTATCTCAACTTTCAATTCGGGGTCATAGCCTTGACTTCTGCACCGGTTAGCAATATCATAAACCTCGTCTGTATCTTTTTGAAGCATCTCATAGTAGGGTTCATAGTCCACAACTTGAGGTTGCTTAACAGCACGGCTCATGATTAGGCATAGGTGCAAACACCTATTTCAAAGAACCATTAAGTAGGAAATTACCGTATGGGCTATTATGCGTATCGCTTATTGGACTGGTTATTCCCCTGTCTTTGATGCACACACAGTAGTTACTGAAGATTGGGAACTTCCCGGCGGTGGATGGGGAAGTGAGAGGTCATTAGCACAAATGGCCGTTGAACTCGTTAAGCGAGGTCACCATGTTGAAATCTTCTGTTGGAGGTCAAGACCTTTGCCAACTATGAACGCTCTTGATTTTGATGTAGTTATTGTTCAGCGATACCTTAACTATTGGCTTTATGAAGAATGTAAGCAAGTCCCTACTGTATTTTGGCAACATGATGTAAGACCACTCACAGGCTATGAGAATACTGTCTTTTATGAGGATGGTAGGCAGACTTACGCCAACTTGGTGGAAGGTGGACTTTGTTCTAAGACCGTCACACTCACTCCATCCCACACTTATGGAATGATGCAACATTACAATATACCACACCACCACTTCAACGAAATAGGTCATGGCTTAGATGCCCCTAAACTTGACACCAGCGGAATTGAGAAAGTCAAGAATCGTATGGTTTGGATTTCCGGTTGGAATAGAGGTCTTTGTTCTGCTTTAGAAGTCATCAACAAAATAGACCCCGAGAAGCACGGTAAGATTTCATTTCACATCTATGGCCATCAAGCCGAGTATGAAGATGATGACAATGCTCCTTATCCGGGCCGCACTTTCCGATTCTTTGATTGGAAAACTCCATCCCTAAGACAACTTGTGGAAGAGTCCCCACACGACATTGAATTATTTGGATATGTTAGTGATGAGGAAATTGAGAAGGCTTGGGCGGAGTGCGACATCCTTCTATATCCTACCGACTTCGTGGAAACTTATTGCATTTGTGCTTTGGAAGCCCAAAGAGCAGGTTGTTTTATTATTGCATCGGAACTTGGTTCTATGCCTCACACCATCGGTGATAGAGGAGTCCTCATTCCAAAGCGTGGAGCCGAGGGCGTTGATATGGAACACAACGATTACATTAGTGTAGTTGCCCGCACCTTGGAAACTTACATGGATAATCCCGAATTAACCCTCCCTTACAGGGAAGCCGGAAAAGCATGGGCTGGTGAACAAACTCTTGAGAATAAAGCGGATGAGTGGGAAGCACTTTTGAAGTCAGTTATCAAAGCAGACCAAGAAAAGAAATCAAGAAACTGATTTCGTAGTTAGCCATTCAAGGTATTCTATAACATCCATAATATCCTCATCGGGAATATCTTTGTAACTACAACCAAACTTATTCTTGACGCACAAGGCGACATGAGCGTATGGATTACGGCCATTAGGATGTCTTGAAGATTCGGGCAGTCTGCCGACTAACAAATCACCAGTAGTTTGAATTGCTTTCCAAACCGCTTTGCGATTATCTTCATTCATTAGATTCAGCCATGCGGTCTGTCAGTAGCAAAAGAGCAGAAGCCCATAATCCTACAAAGATACCTAAGTTCTCATCGTGCATAGCATAAATGCCGATAGAGGACACAATGGAAGTAAGGCTTGAGTAAAGTCCAATCTTTTTCCAATCCATGTTCATTCACCTTTTGACATTGCCTCGGTTAGACGAGCGACTAATTCAGCCTTCCTACCTTTAGTGGAAAGTCCTAATTGTTTGAGTTCGTTCTTCAAACCTTTTACTGTAAGTTCGTCAAGTTCAATTTCAATTCCGATTTCTTCGTGAATCTCATCTTCAACTGCGTCTTTGATAGCATCGGCAACATCTTTACCTTCTTCGGCGGCGGCGAGAGCATCGGAAGCAATATCTCCTACGGAGTCTGCTGCTTGGTCCACTAACTTTTCCACATCTTCTGCGGAGAGGTCAATACCTGTCAAATCTTCAATTCCCTCATCAACTACGGCAATAATCTTTGCTTTGTTGCGTAGGTAAAGATAAGTAATGAAAGTAAATCCAGCACCCACGGCGGTGTAAAGGGAATACTCGGACATATCAGTTTGGGTTAGCACTAAAGACATACCGGCTAATGCACCAGTAAGCAAGGCTGCGGGCTTCATTTTGTTAGGACTATCACTTGGAAGGTCGGACATAGTGTTTGAAGTCGGTTACTTCCTACTTAAAAGATTACACCAAAGTTAGGAGTCTAAGCAATACGCTCGTCTGCTACGCTGTAATTGAACACTAATTTTAATCCGGGGGCTGGTGGATAAACTTCTAAGCCACCCTTTCTCAAAAAGAATACTTGGAAGTAGCCGTCCGTATTCCGCTGACTCGTTACTTTGGGGTCAGTCTTGGCTACGAAGTCGGGAATGTTTGTCACGGACGCACGGTTGTCGTCCACACCTGTGTTGATGGTTTTATCTAAACGCAAATCGTATCTTTCCATCATATCTTCTAACACCGTCAATTCCCCAAGTTTCCCCGCTCCATCAATTCTGCCGTTAGATAACGCATGAGCCGTAACTTTTGCATTCTTCACAAAAGTCTTGGCCACATTAGCATTAGTAATAGAGGGAGCCTCCAAAGTTTGGCGTAAGTAAGTTACCAAGGCTGGCTTCCAAAACGCAGCGGCACCAGCAGCACTCAAAGAACTCACAAAGTTATTCAAATCAAATTGCCACCAAATGTCGGCATAATCTTCGTCCGCTTTCTTTTGGTTTCTTTGGGCTTTTGGTCCAGCCGTTTGTCCGGGTCGTCCCTGCAAACTTTCTTCTAAACCTACTAACTTTCCATAGACAACCATGCTGTGGTCGTAAAGAGGGACAAAGTTAGACTCCCAACGATTACCAACCTTTCCAATGATTGGCACTTGCTTACCAGTTCCGTCATTAAGAGTTTGTTTTTGCATGGCTCTAAGAGTTGTTCCAGCCCTTTTTGCGGCCGCAGTAGCCGAACGACCTTGTGCCATTCCACTCAAAAATTGGCGGACACGGGCTTCCATCGGAGGCTCAATTTTGTAGCGACCATAGGCTACCTTTCGGTATCCAATGTTCTTCAAGGCCAACCATTTCAAAACGGTTGCACGAGTCGTCCCCACATTACGAGCGGCTGAATATAATCCCTCGTTGAGTGTGAGCATCCTATCAACGGCAAGCATGGCTCGCCTTTCCATCTCCGGAGTCATAGCCATGTTCTCATATTGAGTGACTTCCTACTTAATACTGTGGAACGGAACCATTAAGTATAAGGAAACACTATTCTCCCTTGCTGGGAAAGGCTCCTAACCGAACTGAGGGGAGAAGTGGGAGTCAGTCGGGTCTTGAACCCGACACCCAGCATCTTTTAATTTTCACAATTGCGAAAGCAAGAAATGTGCATGATGACTAAGTGGTTCAATACTTAGAGCACCTTCAACAGTAATCCACATGAAGCCATCGTGTTCATCGGATAACTCCACAGTTGGGTTTTTGGTTTCAACGAGGAATCCATAGTAAATCTTTTTCATGTCGTGGTCTATATGGTAATCTAATTTAAGGTCAGTTTTAACTAATTTTTGATAGATACCGAGTCCGGTTTCTTCGGTAGTTTCATTGAGAGCAGTTTCTTCGGGCAATTCATCTTCTTCTAATTTACCGCCGGGAAGTTCCCACATTCCGTGAAACGAAGTTTCATTAATTGAACGGCGAAGTAATAATATCATTTGAGTATCGGCATCACGAACAATGCAACCGGCTGCGTGTCGGTAATTTGTGAACAACATGATTCATCCGAAGAGGGACTACTATTTAGTCTTTGTTCTCTTCATCCCAAGGAGCCTTGCTACCTTGACCTACACTTTCGCCATCTTTGTTGAACCATTGCCATGTTTCGGACCCACCCCAACTTGAGCGTTTCCAACCATTCTTGATTCCAACGATTCTCCACATCGGTCCGTTAGTGTCCGGATTACGAATATACTCTTCGTCTTCATTCAATGTTATTTTTGTGTGAAGGTAGCCCGACATTTGGCCTCCATCTCCTTCCATATCACATTCACGGTTTTTGAAAACCGACTCCATCACATTAGTCCAATCATCTAAGTCCCATTCTTCGTAAAACTCATCCGACTCATCATATAGGCCCTTCATAGATACATAGTCCAAGGGATAGTATTCCCCTTCAAAAACTTTATCTCCCACAACCATTTCAAACTTTATTTCGTATTGGACTCCATACCATCGGAAAACTGCATTGTGCAAGTCCGTGTCATTCATAGTGCGTGGGTCGTTATATTTCCCGATAACATCGTTCCACCAATTGTAAAATCCCATCACATCTTTACCGTGCATACTCACAAGTGGACCGAAGGCCACATCTGCTGTATTACAAGTAAATACTCCAATTTCTCTTTCATCATCAACGAGTAATTCCCACGCCATGTTTCATGATATGGGACTCATGTATTTATACATTTGGGTCATCAGTATTAGTTAGGCCGTTTCTTCCCAAGGATAAACTGATATTCCGGTGTAGTTTGAACGACCCATCATTATTGACATTGATACCGTGGCAAAAGAATGTGAAGTATGCTTCATCTCCTTTCTTGGCGACCCAATTCATCATATCCGCTACTGGGTCCTCCGTTCTTATTTCCCAAGGTAATTCTTCTTTAGCATCATATAATTCCCTAAGCACCGAGAACCTTTCATCCCAAGGCATCTTGGTTACACCCTCTTTGAATTGTGGGTAATAAGATTCCCTCAAGTAATACCAAGTCAAATCCTTCATGGTGATTCCTCCAAACCATTCATATCAAAATCCTCATTTATGAGATACTCTCCACCGGACATTTCGGCAATGGCTCCTACATGAACCAGCGTGTCTAATTGTTGTTGTGTCATGTCGCCAGCCCGTTTCAATTGACTGGCATTATCAAACATTCGTCCCGAAGTTTTTGCTAACTCAAGGCAGGTGAGTAATTCATAGTCCACTCCCATGTTCATAGCAGTAGTTGGGAACTCATCAATAAGTGTGATTAGACTTTCTTCAAAGATTTGTCTTGCCAGCATCAAATGTTTTACAGTTATTTTCTTAGAACCGGAAAGTTTGGCGAAACCTTTGATTAGGTTCGTGAACTCTTGGTATTTTCTGTAATCATTGTTACTACGAAGTAAGAAGGCAGATTTGAATTGTGGCCTTTCCTCAATTTCGTCATAAGTGCTGTTAATGATTCCGGCTAACTTTCCGATTGTAGGGTTACTGTCGCTAACTTTTCTCAAATACTCACGGAAGAATGCTCTCCAAAGTTTGGCCGCTTCTTCCGAACCTCCATTAGAGAACTGGCCATCCATCGTCCTCATGATGTTCTCTCTAATCTTATCCTTGGCATCATCTCCGGCCAAAGACATTTGAGTAAAGATGAGTGTTAAGCGACTCATGATTTGGGTTGTGTATTGTCCGAACGCTTGAAGCATATCTTTACCTTCGTGTCCGGCTTCTTCATCCCAATAGTGCGGGGGATTTCCAAGGAATAACATATTCGCTTTGGCATCACGGCGGGTATCAACCTGTCCCTTCTGCATGGTGAAATATCCATTAGCCATCGTATTCATCAATTCTCCGAATACTTCATCATCCCAAGTTTGAAACTCGGAAACTGCTAATCTTTCATTGTTGTGTTTAGGTATCAAACCTAACTCAATGGAGTTGATGTCTTCACCACTCATGGCTCCAAACAATCCGGGGATTGTGCATAGTTTTCCGCTGGATGCTACACCTACTGGAACTAAAGGTTCAATGACTCTTTCAATCAAGTGGTCTTTCCCTTCGCCGACTGATGATACAATACCAATGTGCATCATGTCTTGCTTACGCAGGGGCGATAGACAATAAAGAAGGATAGCCTTCTTGAGATAATCACGGGCGAATAACTCCGACCAAAGGGTATCATCCCTCATCATTAACTCAAGTGGGTTAGTTTTGTTAGCCTTACAAAGTGCAAGGAACTCGTCAAGTTGCACATCAGTCATTTGACTATGTTGCATATTTTTCAACGGTGCTATACTATCAATGACGAATACAAGGTCACGATTATGAGTGATGAATGCACCACTAAATGCGACTTTGTTTCCATTACGAATTGAATCAGTAACGGTCTTAAGAATGTGTGTCATCTCTTCCGAAGATTTACTCGCCGGTAATGTAACTGTGGCTCCATTATGAGCCATACAATTGACTTGGAAGTTACCATCGGAAATGGCAAACTTTAGTCCCACCTTGCGGGCTTCTTTCTTTGTAAGTGGTCCACTTTCTAACTTTAGACAAATGCCTGTTCCAGTAACATACTCACCCGTAACTTGGGAATAGTATGCACCTTCAATAGAAACGCTTCGGTCAGTATAGGGTCTGTTGGTGTGCTTGCCGCTAACACAATCTTGGGCGAAGGTAGTTATATCCTTCGGAATGTCTGCGACCATATCAACACCATATCACCATTACTTACTTAACATCACTTAATCCGGTGGCACAACCGGCGGCGTAGTAACTGATAGCATAAATCAAAAGGTGGGCTTAGTTTAAGTCCACTTAGAAGTGATAGGACGGAAGAATCACTACGCTAACATTAAATGTCACCACGCCCCCGGAAGGCCGGAGGCGAACCCCAACGAGATGAACCCGTTAGGAATCGTATCAACCTCTCCGGCGGGGAGGGAAACTGTCATTGCTTTCGCTCAAGCCTCTTAGTCCTCACCCACCGAAGCGGGAGTGTGTCAGTTTAGGTAATGAAACCTAATCAGTTGTCTTGTAGTTGGTCTTCTGGAACCGCTGGGATGGTAACATCGTCACCACACTCACGCACAAGTGCGGAGAAGCGGTTGTATGTGCGTCCACCGGAAGATTCTTTCTTATGAAGTAGGAAATCCATAGTCATTGGGAAAGTCTTGCCATCGTTTTGAACCGCATTTACTACGCTTTCAAAGTGTTCACAAGTGTAACCGGATAGCCAAAGAGTCATTCTTCGTCCATCTTCGGGGTTGATGCAACGGACTGCGGTGTTAATACCGTAGTTGCCTTCAATACCGGGTGTAAAGCCTTCCATAATGTAGCCTTTGTAAAGCACATCAAACTCCGCCTTAAGCGTATCACGCTCAACGAAGGTAGGCTTACTGTCGGCTGCCCTTGCCTCATTCTGTTCACTTAGTTCTGCTAAAAAGTTTTCTATATCGTTTTTTGCCATCTTAATCATCTCGTTTATTAGTCCGCCTCATTGCGGGGTAATATCTCATGGTGGTGATAACCTACTTAAACTATCGCACTTCATAAATAATGGATACCCTAACGGCTGTTTTCAGCACTATATCCACCCGATTGAGAGCGTCTATTGAAATAATGGCCGTTTTTGATACTGTTTCGGTAATCTATAATGTCTTGTTTGCCTATGAGCGAGTGTGCCATCTGCCTCAATTCACCATCCATACGACTTGGAGGCCACGGAATAACGAACAAATCAAAGAATACTACGCTCCCATCTTTACGGTATCCAAAGTTTCCCGGATTAATTGTATCTCTTACGACCCAGCCCATATCATATAGGAACTTGCTAACATCTTGATAACCTTTCTGTTCTTTTCGGAATCTTGGGTCTGCTGCCAGTTCGGGGGCTGTCTTGGGTCTATTTTCCGCTGACGGGGCAAAACCACAGAAGGGAGGGTCGGATTCTTCCGTGCAAGGTATGTATTCCATTATCCAGTAAGCAATGTGTGTTCCTACGGGGAAGTTATCTTGGAAAAGTTGGAACGACTGTTTATCAAAAGGATGATTCCTTTCGGCTTCAAACACTTTCTCTCTAAAGGCTTCATTCATTTCACCTTGAGCACATGAATACACAATAGGTAACGCCTTTGGAACTTTAGGGGTCTTGGAACTTTGTGGGTAAATACCCTTGTTAATGGCTGCCAAGGTAGTCATCAAGTCTGCTTGAAACTGATTCATAGCCAAAACTTTGGAACCGACTAAAGATTCCCAAGCCTTTTGGTGTAATCCGATAGGCTGCTGTTCTGCATACTCCACGAATGTCATATCACTTGGCAAAAGTTTTACTATTTTCAAAACTTTGTTAATGAATTGGTCCTCTTCATCTTTCAATCGGAAAACCATACCGCCGATTCCCTTACCAATATACGGACCGATGGTATCTGCTTCAAAGGCTATCTCGTCCCATTCGTAAGTCCCATCTTTCACACAATAAATTGTGGCTTCGTCTAAGTTCCCTACAATACCCATGACGGATGTGCCTTCACGCACCCGTGGTTGTATAAGATTTACTGATGCCACCAATGTGGACCCTCCTCCGCATTCATGTTATCTATAACATTGCTCTCGGAGGCTTTTATGTGTCCCATAAGTTTGGATGTCGCCACGAAAGCGAAAACTGCTAAAGCCCCAACTTTCAAAGCATCCATTAATAGTGCTGTCTGTCCTTCTGCTCCAAATGATTCTCCCATACCCTCATTTTGTTCAGTATCAAGATGTGTGGAACCGCCTTCTGCTCCCTTACCACCGGCTTTCTTTCCTTCAATATCAACTATCCCCATATAACCCATTTTACCCAAGGCTTCTTGGAATTGGAACCAGTCAGCCCCAATTTCGTTTGCCAAACTTCCATCGGCTTGGTTTTTATTGAATCCGTTTTCACGGCTGATTGCCATAGGGTCCGTATTTGGTGACGCTTCTTTCATAGCCTTTTGAATTGTTGCACTATCGGGGAATATAAGAACCCTGCATCTGTTGTGCAAAACTTTGCGACCTGTATTTGTATCAACTTGTTCGTGTGGGAATACTACGAATTGAACGACTGGTGAGTTAGTATCTCTTGTATTCACATATTCATCCAAAATATCTGTGGATGAGAAGTATTGACGACCTGTGTAAATCTTGCCGTCTTTGAGTGGGTGTCCGTGGATAGTCCATCTTTTATTTTCTTTTTTGAGTCCACGAACTGCGTTGTCTTGGGTTGATTTTGATTCCGGATTAACTTCAATGCGGGATTCATCACCGTATGAAACATTCCCCATTTGATAAACTGGTGTAACGGCTCCGGTAATTCCGTGCCCCACCATATATTCTTCTGCTCTTTCTTTGCTACGGAATGTTTGCTCCTTTCCGCTGTCATCACGGTATAGATGTGGCATTGACTTACCAGCAACCATAATTCCATAGTCTTGTTCATAGATGTAACACATCCATTCACGCTCAAGGTGAGTATCGTCCGAGTATTCTTTGATTCTCTTAACTGAATCATCGGTGAACTTAGCCCATTCTAATTGCCACTTTGCGTATTTATTAGGGTTCATCATGCCACCAATCCTGTTTCTTGGTCCAAATTGGACTTTCCTTTACTGTTTAATAACGGCACGAAAGCCCCTGCATCGTTCTCGTATCGCTTTTTACCTTTCGGGTCTAAGCAAAACGGACAGTTCTGCGCCCCGATATAACCACGAAATACTTGCTTACAATTGGGACAATCTTGTTTCTCGCACCAATCGGCGTGAGCAAACTTTTCAGTATCTCCATCTTCGGTAGGAAATCCACCGCAAGCATAACACCGTAGCATAGCATACATTTAACGAAACCACTACTTAATGCTTACCTCAATAGCGCACTATGAGGTCATCACCGTCTTTCTCAACTTCAAAGAACCGCATTGCATCCGGATTATCCATCCAAAAACTGCCATTTTTGATACGAAGTGTGCTACCATCCTCATAAACGAGGTCTTCTTTACGGTTTCCGGTTTGATACCACCACTCACCTACACCTTGAATGACTGTTGGAACTACCAAAGGTTGGCCTTGACGGTCCTTATCACCAGTATTGTATGGTGCAACCATAACTAAATCACTACCATAAGGAGGTGCTTTGTCTAATAATTCAATCTTTCCAGTTCCCACATCCACATAATAAGAGGCTGTTGAGTCGCCACGATTCAGCCATTGGCTTACATCGGTCTTTCTTCCGTCCTCTTTGTCAATGGGCCTAACTTTTAGATTTCCACCATCTTGTTGATTACGCAAGCCTTCCATGAAATCATCCCAGCCAGCCTTGAACTCTTCAAACAAGTCCTCGGGAAGTCCGGATTCTTCAAAGGCTTCTCGTAGTGCATCTTCTTGTGATGGAATAGCGTCCAATTGTTCTGTAATTTCTTCTAATTCTTCGGGACTAATGTTTGGGTCCATACTAACTGCTTCTTGGGCCGCAGTCTTAGCACGGTCCACATCTTCTGCTTGAGGTGGGTCGGCCACATCAGCATTTTCATAACATTCAACTGCTTTATCCACGGCTTCCTTTCTATTTTCGGTTACCTCTTCTTGAGTCTGGGATTTGGGAATGTTACTGGCTGCTTGTTCTGCTTGGTCGGCTAAGTCACTAACTTTTTCCCTTTGTCTGTCTAATGGTGATTGAGATGCGTCAATTCCGTCCACATCCTCTCGCATTTGTTCAATTTCCTGTTGGTTAGACTCGGTTTGGCTAACTTCTTCTTCACTTGAGGCATTCTTTTGTGCTTCTTGATTAATTGCTTCTGCCTTATCAATTGCTTCTTGAGCGGCTTCTTTGGCTCTTTCAAGTTGTTCTTGGTCGCCAGCGTTATTAGCATCGGCGGCTGCCCCTGCATCTTTGGCAGCGTCCACGGCTGCTTGAGCCTTTTCCATTGCCTCTTGTGGGGAATCTCCATCTTGAATTGAATCTTTGGCGGCTTCTGCGGCATCGGCGCATTCTTGGCAATCGCCTTCTTGACCGGAACCGCCTTCACCTTCTCCGCCTTCGCCTTGTCCCTCTCCTTGACCTTCACCTTCACCGGAACCTTCACCGCTACCTTCTCCGGAACCTTCACCGGAGCCTTCGCCCGAACCTTCGCCCGAACCGCTCCCACTACCGGAACCACTTCCACTTCCACTTCCACTTCCACTTCCACTTCCACTTCCCGAACCGGAACCCGAACCACTACCGGAACCGCTACCGCTTCCGGAGCCACTTCCGCTACCTTGTCCTTGTCCCTGTCCTTGGCCTCCTTGACCTTGACCTTGACCTTGTGATTGTAATTTTGCGGCTTCTCGGCCTTTTTCTCTCGCTCTTTCAGCAGGGGTTTGTCCGGAACTCGGTCCTTCACCTTCGCCTTGACCTCCCTCTCCGGAGCCTTCACCTTGACCGCCTTCTCCGCTTCCGCCTTCGCCGGAACCTTCACCTTCTCCTTGACCTCCGCCTTCGCCTTCTCCTTGACCTTGACCTTGGCTTTGACTACTACCGCCGCCGCCACCGGAACCTTGGAGGCCGGAACTTCCTTGTCCCTTTTCTTGACGGATTAAATCTTCCTTAGCAATCTCACGGACTCCTGTTGTGGAATATGGGCCTTGACCGACTCCCGCTTTAGTATCATAACTGACGATAACTTCACTCGGGCTAACAAAACTGATAGCAAAGTTTGAGAACAAACTTAATTCAGCCATAAACATAGTGATTTCTGTTGGACTACCCATAACATTCATCCTTTCGGAAAGTGCATCGTAATCGTTGTAAAGATTAGGCCAAAAATTAGTTAAGTATCTTGAAACACCCGAAAGAGTTCCATTAACAGGTTCCTTTTCATTATCTTTTGAACCTTTTAATTGTCTTATTTGTATTGGAATCCAAGGGGCAACAAATTGCATACCTTTTGTGTATTTGACAGCCTTAATTTGGCCATTATCAGGATTAAGTAGTTGGATTTCTTCAACCATGTTAGAATATAGGACCTAACTGCTATTTAAGCGTTGGGATTCTTAGTTCGGATAAAGTTTAATACTTGCTCCACTACTCTTTGCTCATCGGAGGCATTAACGACTAAATCAAACAAGTCATCATTCATATATCCCATTTCGGCTTCGCTATCGTCTTTCCGATTATTGATATGTTGGTCGGCTTTATTTCCATAGGTTTTCTTGAGCCTTTTAATTTGAAGGTCATCATCAATATGAATCCTAATTAGGGTATAGCCCGCTTCTTTGAAGGCTCTTACTTCATTTACAAAACGGCAATCATCCACTACTACTCTCATATCTAAATGAGAGCCAAACATAGCCTTGAGGTCGTTCTGTGCAGTTACGACTTTTCGCATCAATAAATTAATCCATACATCAGCATTAATTTGTCGCATCTTCATCCCAATTTGTTGGAGAAGTTTTCGGTCTTTCCCCTCCATCAAGAATACATCTCGTCCGAGGTCTTTCACTCCCGTAGCCAAGGAAAACTTCGTATAACCCAACTCTTCATGGAGTGCGTCTGCAAGATATGTTTTACCGGAAGCCATAACTCCACAGATTGCGATTCGGTCCATACTATCACCAGTTGCCTTCTCCTATTTGAACCTTCACATTATGGCTTCGTCAATATAGGAAGGCATATAGTTCTTGAGAGGTTGATTATTGATTCCCTTATTGTAGTGAAAGTCAAAACTCGGGTCCACTATGTAAGTAATCCCAGTATCGTCCACACTTCGGACTACCCTACCACACATTTGAATTAAGGAACCTGCTGTTTCAGCCTTATACCAATCTTCATCTCTTTCCATCTTTTTGACAGTCCTCACATCACCCAAGGGTGGGAATGGTATCTTGACAATGATAGCGAAACCACAATGTTTGCCATCGTATCCTTGATTGACATAAGTGGATAATAATACCGCAGGGTCCGGACAGATTTCAAACTCGGCTAAGACTTCTTCCCTATCCGTAGCCTCTTTGGTGTGAGTCATCAGTCTATCGTGTGCATCGGGGTCCAATCTTTTGATTTCATCATACAACTTTTCTTCAATTTCGTTAGTATATGGAAGTATAATTCCCTTTTCGTGGTCGTGCAAGTCCATAATTTGAAGAATGGCGTTTGCAGTTTCCGTGAACGCATCATCGTTCCGCCCACCGTAACTCATCTTACCTCCCTTAATTGTAGTTATGATAGGACGGTTGCCAGTAGGGAAGGATGAATAATCCACTTTGAGGAACAAAGTTTTCTCTTTATTCATTCCTAATTCACGCATGAAAACTTCCGGTGAAGGAATAGTAGCCGACATAAAGATTCGCTGACGGCCTAAACGCAACAACATAGATTCAGCATCCTCTCCAATTTCTATTGGTTTGAAAGATACAAACATAGGGTCGTCTTCATCATCTTTAGTCCACACCCAATTATCATGATTGTTTTCCAAAGAAACTTCAAGATGCAACAAAGTTTGAACATAATTGTAAGCAAACGATAGGTCTTTTTCCTCGTATTCTTCTGCTTCAATACGGGCCGCAATCTTCTGTCTTAGTTTCCCCAAGTAAGCCAACCAAACTTTTGACCCAATATCACGAATACGATTTTCAGTTTTAGGTTTGATGGATGGAACTTTTGGAAAACCCCAAGCATCTTTAGTTGAAGGACTCCAAGGTTCCAAGGCACGAGTTCTTTGACGAGCCACACTATTGTCATCAGCCTTAGTAGTATCATCAAAGGTAGGAAAGCCAATTAATCTTTCTAAATGACGGATGGAAATATCCATTGCATAGAAACTGGTAAGTGCATCGGGAAGATGATGTGCTTCATCACAAATCAATAAATCCCGAGTAGGCAACATAGCCTCACCCGCTTGACCCAATCCCATAAGGTAATAGTTATTAGAAATAAAGAAGCGACTTCGTTGAGCATTGGTTAGTGCGGCGAAGTAATCGCACATCTTATCGGGGTCTGCTTTCCAATCGTAACGACCCTCTTTGGCAGGTGGTTTGTAAGAACACTTAAACTTAGGGCCACAAGTTCTGCACGGTGCAAGATTAGCCTTGGGTGGTGTAATGGATGTATCTTCAAGGCCGTCTTCATGTAGTGCTAACGCAGTATCAGCCGCTTCAACATTTCTTAACCCTGCTGGAACATGGAGATTGCAGGTATAGTTAGCCCGTCCCATGACGCTCCGCATGAACGGCATTTCTCTCATATACTGTGCTTGTAGCCCTTTCAAATGAGTGCTGATATACGCATCACTATCCAACATCTTGGGAATCATCATGGCAAGGGCAGACTTTCCGCTGCCAGTAGGACATTCCACAATAATGTTTTCATAACCCTCATGTAGTGCTTCCGTTATTAAGGGGAGAAGTTGAGCCTGTTCATCCCTCGGCTCGGGGAAGCGAGTTCCCTCAAACCAAGGCGTTACATCAAAACTGGGAACAGTATCGGGACAAACTGCTATCTCGGCAAACTTTAGGTCGTCTTCCGAAGGACCCGGAGCGGGTGGCATCCCACCTAACTTTCCGGGAATGGGAGATTCCTTGCCTTCAATGTCTAATACGAACAGGTCAAAGTCGTCAATGGCCCCGCCATTCTTACTACCTTCTCCCCTCACTCCACCGGCTACCGCTCCATTAACTCGTAGGGTTAATCGGAACTCATTACAGTATTCGGCCAGCCGTCTAAGGTTGTTGCCGGAGTTTTCCATTCGCTTAGAGAATACTCCATGATTACGCTTCCATTTAAGTCCAAATCTCTTTTGGAGAATGTGGCGAAAAGGGTATGTATTACCACTAACTTCTGCCGTCACAAGCATAGTATTGCATACCGACACCACCTATTTAACCCAATGGGGTGGAGAAGAACCTTTGAAATAGTCGGCGTGTGAATGAGGAACTATGACCTTCCCACTTGATATTGGCTACGCCTATATCCCTCATCCGGAAAAGGCCATTTTTGGTGGAGAGGACGCTTTTGTAGTTTCCTACCGTTCTTTAGATTCAACTTACATGGTAGGAGTTTCCGATGGTGTAGGTTCTTGGCTCTCTAAAAGAGGCGTTTCCGCTGGACCCTTTGCAGCAGATTTAATGTATCACGCTGAACAAGTTTTCAATGAAGATGAAGATAATCCACTCACTATTCTCCAAGAGTCATTTGACCGGACCGACCATATAGGAGCCGCAACTGCAATCATAGGGGTCTTGAAACCTACAAGTTGGGGATATAAAGTTGAAATGATATATCTTGGTGATTCATCGTTCTTTGTAGTTACTGATGGTAACATGACACATCAACCTACCGAACAAGAGATTGAGTTTAACAGACCATTTTGTTTAGGAAAGATGGCTGGTGGTGTGATATATGCTCAAGAACCAAAAGATGGGGAAAGGTTTGTAATCAATTTAGAAGGGGAAGATATGCTCGTTCTTGGAACAGATGGGTTGTTTGACAACTTGTTTGATGATGAAATTATGAACATTATCAATAGTATGGGTAACGCTACGGCCTCCGACATTGCAGAAACATTAGTAATTGCGGCTACTGAAAAAGGAGAAAGTTTGGAGCCGACTCCATTTGAGAGAACTTCCCGGGAAGCAGGTTATGAACATAAGGGTGGTAAAACCGATGATACCGCAATTATTGTAGTCAAGGCTGCCAGTCTTTAAGTAGCGAGATAGATAAGTGAATAGTATGAGTGCGACCAACTATAAGTTTTGGCAGACGGTGGCCCAAGGTGCTATGAAGAGTGCCAATCCTTGTGAATTGGTGGAACTTACTAAAGATACGAGATTCCCAGCAAATACTGGTTTCTATTTCGTATTAGGAGGTTCTCAAAATTATGGAGTATTCTTTCCCAATGGATTAACTGTTCTAAAAGATGCAGGTTACCTTGCAGCAACTTCGGCCGACCCAATTATTGTTTTTGATGAAACGACTGCAAGAGGGCAGGGAACAATTCGTCAAGAGATGCCCGGAATGCCAATCATTATGCCATGCGATAATTCCGCCAAGGGTCTTACCATTCTTGATGATAAGGGCAACACGAGTGCCGGACTACAAATATCCCCTGGATTTACAATTGGAGTCCAACCTCCAAAAGCAACTGCAATGCCATTTTCAACTCCGGTTCCAACAATGGCACCTACTAAACCTCAAAAACAAACAGTTACCACCCCTGCGGGTGCAGGTGTTATTACTTTTGGTAATTGGGATGTAGTGCCTTCTTTCTTAGAGGCTTAATCCAAGAATCATTCGTAACCTAATTCTCTTATGGCTTCATCCACAGTTAGTATCCCCTTTTCAACATCTTCGGAAAAGATGCTCACAGGGTAGCAATGTGATTTGAAATCACAGTAAGAGCATTGCCAATCGCCCACTTCGGCGAGAGGCTTCTTGAGCCATTCATTATATTTGGTCTTTGATAAATCATTGGTTTCCAATTTCTGCTTGACGGTTGGTTCATCGTATCGCAACTGATAATCACGAGGCGGAGGATTAGGTTCCTCAAGTTTGTCGGCTAATTCGGAATATCTCTTAAGAATGTTATCCGTATTCAAGCCTTCCCAAGCGTTGAGAGTTTTACCTGCAATTAATTGATATGCAATATCCGGTTCAATGGTTTTACCGTCCATTGTTTCCACGATAACATCTCCATCGTAGCCATTAGATAGGCTGATTTTGAATTGAGTATATTCTCCGGTATCAACAGCGAAATAGAATATGATGTAGTAATCCATCTTTACATTGTAATGCTTTTCGTGCTTTTCACGCATCATTAGATACATAGCCGTCTGCATAATGTGTTCATACTTAGGTGCCCCATGCACATACATTTTATTACCAATACCAAATACTGCTTTCTTAGCAAAATAACCTCGGCAAGTTTTCATTTCAATACCGATAGCCCTATCACGATGAATCTTCGTAACTTTACCATCTGCATCTAATTCGTGGTCCCAAACGATAATATCCGATTCTCCGGAAATAATGATTCTTGGGTCAGGTCCAACGGGGCCATAGTTAAGCACATTGCCGTCAAGGAGAAGTCCTTGATTCTTCCATACTTCTTGGAAGTAATCTTCCATTCCATTTCCTGTTGCGAAGATGCCATGCGACCTATCAGTAGGAGGATTAGTTGCCTTGACTCCATTCAATCGGAACCATTCTGCTCTATGACATTTTCCAATTTGTTTGTCATAACCGTATTCATCTTTGATGATACAGGAAGCACTTGTAGGGCGAAAGCCACCACGAGATACCCTATAACTTCTATTTCTCAAACCATATATCGCATTCTTGCCCGGATTGGCGCTCATAGTAGGGCTACTTGTTACCCACCTATTTAACCGTTCCCTATTCTTTCTTGGTGATTTTCAAATCTTCTTCCAAGGTATTCTTCTTAATTGGGACAACATATTTACCGGTTGCTTCTATTTCCGCTAACCGGTGTGCGTGAGCCATTTCCATTTCTTCCATTCGGTGACGATGAGCGATTCTATCTTCCATCGTTGAGATTTCTTGTGTCTGTTCGGATTTCCAAAGTTCCAGCATAGAAGTTACGATTAGTGTTGCTAAGGTTCCAACAATGGCAAGAAGGGCAATGTAACCTTCTAACATTGGCATAACGGCAGTTGGGTCATAAACACCCATTGCTACAATTCCTAAAGCCGCAACCAGCCAACCCCAAACAATTGGTAATCCAATATAACGCATCATCCAATCATTAACTGTGGTCTTCCCACCCCATACCTTAGTGCCTCTCTTTCTCATGTTCATATAATGAAGTTACGACTATTTAATGAATACCTGTGAACCATTAAGTAGTAACTAATCGCCTGTAAAGGCGTGTCACTTACTGATTGGGCCGAAAAAGAGGGACATACTCTCTCCGTCAAGGGCGGTAGTCTTCTAATTGAGAATGAAGATGCAATCAACTTTTCGGATGCGAAAGGCCAAAATCAAGTTTATTTATTGAGATGGCGTTATCGTAAGTGTCGGATATGTGCCACAAACTTTGATATTTCGGAGGGCGGTTTTGCATACACTTGTGCCGCTTGCCAAAAAACGGAGGTCCCTATATGAAAAAGATTGGTAAAGTAAAATTGACAATGACTAAGGATATGGTAGTGAATGTTCATGCGGATGTTCACATGAAAGACGGACAAGACAAAGATGACTTATACTTTGTATTATTCAACATTATGGCAGAACCATTGCGATTGTCATTAGGAGTAGTTGGTAACTTCTTTGAAGAGTTAGAAAGGTTGGCTGGCAGCGACCCAGCAAGATTGACCCAACTTTTGGAAACTGAACCGGACACTTACATGAAATTAGTTCAAAGACATTACGCAGACCTTGTTACCACTTCTAATGAAGAAAAAGTTAAGGTTACTTTGGATAGTCAAAGAAATGCAGATATGGCAAGAATGGTTTTATCCAGCCTACTTCAAAACAAATACTATACTCAAGTTACTACCTATCACATCCCCAATCAAGAAAAGATTGTGAAAGAGCAGCGTGTCCCTACGGAAAGCCTTGCAGCGGAATTGAAAGTAATGTTAGACATCACTAAGAAATGGGAAGGATTTGATTTAGAACAATATGTTGCTGGAATGGGAGGTCGGATGTAATGTTAGGAACCGAGGCTGAACAAAAAGATTTGAGAGAAGTTATCAAGGCTGGTATCAAATCCGGTCAAGAAGTTGGAGGCTACTTGATGCGATACACATTTTTGGACCAAACAATGTTGTCGCCCGAAAACGAACTGGTAACTGAACTGAAGAAAAGTTCGGAGTCAGCAAACTTTTACTTTGAACAAAGAGTTTTGAACGATGGTATGGTAATGGTCCCTCAACTGGACTTTGTGTGGGAAGGACCCCTCACAACTTTTGAAGATTCATTATTTCCAATGAGGGAAAAGATTGTGGAAGTTATTGGAGAGAAGGCTATGCTATCTCACCTTGTTTTCCTCCCACCCGAGTTCACAATGGAAGAAGTTGGTGAAGAAGAATGAGTAAAAAGGATGAAAACAGAACACACATCCTTGGTGGTGTCATAGATTACGGCACTCACACAGAAGGTGTCTGTGCAGATAATTGTTGGTGTAAAGAATGAGTATTACAAATGATGACCCCGAGTGTTGCGAAGAGAACGAATGCAATTGTGCAGACGAACCACAAGTTATGGATTTAGGAGAGGCTATTGAGTATTACTCACAACAACCAAAAGAAGTCCAACCAGTAGGATATATGATGAGATTCACATTCGGAGAACGCCATGTCGCTCCCGAATCACACCCACTCTTTGAGCAAATGAAGTTATTTGCCGCAGGTCGTGATTTGCATATACAACGCCGTTCTTTACAATTCAAAGAGGGAGTCTATACTCAATATGAATTAGTTTGGCGTGGTAGCCTCAAGAAGATGGAAGAATCCGTAACCGGAACCTCATCACTTATTGAGGATTATTGTAAAGCAGAAAATCTAAAGCCCAGCATGACCTTTGGATTCATTGGAGATAAACCCCAAGAAGAAGCCGAAGCAATTGCTCACGAAGATGATATATTCTAATTATGACGAGGGCCATGAGTCCTACTATCGTAGTTATCCGACCAAATGTAATTGAACGGGCGTGAAGCACCGATTTGAACATAGTGTCCCGACCTCTTGAAATAGTAAGCGAGTCGCTTTGGTGTGCGAGCAAGTTTGCCCCACACTCGGCGGGTGTAAAGATTACTGATGACCGTTCTTGGGTCTATCGGCTCACGCTGTTCTTGCATATACAAGTCAATGTCGTTCTCAAGTCGGGTGCTAAATACAATTCCTCGGCGGCTCATGACTACTCCACAGTATGTGGGGTATTTAAGCATTGTGTATAAATTACATTCCTCGGCCTAAACGCTTCACATCGGAACGCAAGCATCGGCCAAGATACATACCAGTCTTTTGGTCTTTAGAATCAACGACTAAAACTTTCAAGTGCTTATCGCCATCATCCTCAAACACAAGGAGATTTCCACTTCCAATATCAATCCGATACTGCATCATATCACCTAAAAGTGTTGAGGGACATACGATTCCGAATCCCTATCATAGTGCATCAAAATCAATTGCGGAGGGTTGTTGCCCTGTTCACGCACCACTTCTTGAGTCCATTCCCAAACTTGAAGGAAGGAAGTTAGCACCGGAGTTAGCCCAGTCACATAGAGGACTAAAGCATCGGTAGCATCAGTTTTAACTGCTTGAAGATATTCTGTGGAACGCTTAATGTGTGATAGAAAGTCTAATGGATTGGCCACTTGACCTTCAAAAATGAAGGCATCAATGGATTCGCCATCTTGATTAGTAATAGGGTGTCGGCCGGGACCGCACAAACCTACTTCCACAATCTTATTAGCACTCATGTAATCACGCTCAATTATACTTTTGGCGGTGCATTGTTAGCCATGCTTCTCCGCCAGCCATACAAGCATCAAGGAACTCGGCAATAGACATATCGTTTGCTTCACCATTTGCTACGAGCCAATCTTTGGCCAAGTTAGTTCCCTGTCCGAAGATAGGGCCTTCATGCGGCATCAAAACTGTCTTCATTCCGATGTGAACATCATCCTTTCCAACAATCTCAAGACTAATCTTAGCCCCTGTTGAATCCGACAAGATTCCCATACCTACGGATGTATTGGATTTATCCATCATCCATCGGCCTTTCACCAAATCGTAGTAGCCTACTTTCGTTCCTTCGGGAGTATCAACATACACCCTGTCGGCAAGTCCACGCTCACCATTCTTCGTCCATCTATTGGCTTGAAAGCCATCATTCGCATTGATATTGACTGATATTACGCCCGTCATAATATATCCACACTCCTTTCACCTATTTAACCTTTGAGGGTCTTGAATCTTTTGAGTTCTAATCTAAGCGAATCTCTCGCCATTCAACACGCCCTGCTTTGATTAAATCACGGATTCTTCTTTGTTTGGAAGTCAATTGACTTTTCCCACTCTTCACATCAAGTAAGACAATCTTCCCACTCGTTAAGTTTTCCACTTTGTCTTGTCGCCAATCAAATACTACATAGTCAATAGGTGCTCCGAGGAATTGCCAATCTTCCACACGCCAATGTTCTTCTATACCTTCCGCTGACACGAAGGGAGTCCATTTCTCAAGAAGTTGGCCTCGGGTAGTATGTGCCGAAGCAGCCCTTCCCTTTTGATGCAAAACTTCTCCCCTCAAAGTTTCTATTGTCATTTCTAAGCCTACCTTATCTGCTTCCAAACTATTGGCCCGTTCTTCACGCTCATTGGCTATGTAACGCCAAGATTCAAGGTCCGTATGTAAGTTAGCCACACTTTCGTGCAGACTATCAATAATTGGTTGTAAGTCCGGAATCTCTATTGTAGGTTCCACAACGACTTCGCCATCATTAACCCATTGAGCAATGATATTTGATAGGTAATACAAAAGAGGAAGCATCAAGGCTATGCCGAGTAAAACGACAAAATAACCAATATCCATGCGTCAAGATGATGCAGGGACCCACTTAAAACTACTCATCTTTCTTCAAGTCGTCTTCTTGAGGGTTGGATGGGTTGAATCCAAAGTCTGCACACATTTCTTTGAAACGGTTGCGGATAGTTACCTCGGTTACACCTGCGGCTACGGCCACTTCTCTTTGAGTGCGGTTGTGTCCTTTTAACATGGCTGCAAGATAAACTGCCGCCGCCGCAATCCCAGTAGGGCCACGACCTGCCATCCCATTTGATTTCTCATTCTCATGCACAAGTCGCAATGCTCGGACTTGAACGGGTGTTGGAAGATTCAATGAAGTGCAGAACCGAGGAACATAGCCATGTGGTTCAGCCGGTGGAACTTTAATCTTGAGGGCTTTGACGATAGCACGGTAGGTGCGGCCAATTTCCTTACGACCTGTTCTTGAATAATGTCCGACCTCATCCAATGTTCTTGGAGCATCAGCCATTCTGCATGAAAGATAAAGCGAAGCCGCTACGACTCCTTCAATTGAACGCCCACGCACTAACTTCATCTTTACTGCATTTTTGTAATGACGAGCCGCAGACTCTTTGATAGTTTGTGGCAGTCCCATTTGGCCAGCCAATCTTTGTAATTCCGCTAAGGCTACTACAAGGTTTCGCTCGGTTGCATCCTTAATACGGGTTCTTTGGTGTTGTCGGCGTAGCCTGTGAATCTTAGAAGCCATTCCTTTAGCAAGTGGATTACCGGAGTAATCTTTGTTTTGCCATGAAATGTCGGTGGATAGTCCACCATCGTGAATCAAATCTGTCTTTGGCATTCCCCAACGCTCACTCTCCATGCCGGAGCCATCGGAGAACACACGATTGTCTTTACCGTAGTCAATAGAAAGACTGGATTGCATTAATCCACATTGTTGGCAGCATGGAAATCCATTTTCATCATCTTTAACATCTTTGCTACCGCATTCTTCGCATTGTGCCACATCGGGTCTTTGTGGGGTTGTTTCCTCATCACTCATAATCACACCTTCTTCCTTTCACCTATTTAAGCGTTAGCACTCCTTTAAGTAGTCTTCTTGGGTCTTGAAGTGTTTTTACCTTTAGATTTGGTTTTCTTAGTTTTCTTAGGCTTTGGGTTTTCGTCTTCTGTCTTTTTGACTTTACCTTTCTCGCCTTTAGGTATGTCTGCAAATCGGACAAGTGGCTTGACGAATCTATGAAACTCCTCAAGAGTCCCTTCGGAGAATCCAAAGGACATAGTTTCGGAACATAAAGAATAGGAACGCCATGTTTTATCCTTATTAACTCGGGCAAGCCTAACTTTGTATTCCTTATCAGTTAGGAGATTCTTAAGTTGCCCTTCACGACCACCCCATTGTGGTTGAACGATAATGTCTTTTGGAAACAATTTTACGATAGCACTCTTCTTGATAATATCTCCTGTTTTCCAATGAACAGGAGTAGTAAGTGGGTCTGTCTTTTCAGCCGTCTTCTTTGATTTACGCTTCGCCATATTAATACCACAGATACCGTAGTTAATAAACTTTACGACTTAGGAATCACTTTTGTCGGAACGGATGTTCATGCTCATATTGATTATCAGTCATACCGAATACATACACTTCATGTGAACGATTACGCATTAGGCTACCAGTCATGGTTTTACCAAGAGTTTGGAATCGCTTGTCAATTTTGAGATTACTTGTGATTTGTCGTGCCGATGGTGCATTACGCAAACGACCTAATAGTTTCTGTCTTAGTTCATCAACCCCAAAACCACGCTTTTCAGCCGCCATCATTCCAAGAATACTGTCAATCCATTTTTGTCTGCTACTTCCTACCATTTTATTCACTCCATTCTAAAGTCTAAACCGAATTGTTCTTGTGCTAACATGACTTTCACAGCCTTAATGTGCTTACAGTCATGTTTGAAGCGTTGATGATTCGGGCAATCGCATTTCATTTTTGGATTGAAGTTTAATACGGTGTAGTGCTTTCTTGGTTTTGTATCGCCAATTACAGTCCATCGTGCTTCGGAGTGTCTTACCACTCTTCCATCCATAGCAATTGCCATGCCTCTCTTATCGGTTCCCGCCATGTGCTAAACAGGGTTATTTCACCTATTTATACTTTCACTCCCAATCGGAAACGAAAGTGTCATCCCATTCGGTGAAGTCTTCATCAGCCTTAGCAACCACAGGTTCAACCCGCTTGTCAAACTCTTGAGCGTCAGCAATCATACGGACTAAATCTCCGAAAGTCATATCATCCATACTACCGGAAAGTAAATCACCTAACATTCCTGTTAGTTGTTCACCAAAGTCGTCCATGATTTCATCTGCACCCATAGCATCTTCAAAATTAGTATTCCGCTGGCCTGTTTGAACTTCTTTCAAAACTTGTTTCCAACCGACAGCATCGGCATCGTCTGTATCTTCAATAAGTGCTACAATAGCCAATCTTCTTCGGAGTAATTCGGCCACGATGTCTTCATCATCTCCGTCATCAGCCATAAGAGTATTTTCTTTCTTATGCAAAAGACGCATTACTTCAACCGGAAGTTTTGGAAATGGATACCATGCAAGACTGCATTGATACATTTCACCATTAATTTCTTTGTAGCCAACCATTGCGAGGGTCATAATATAAGGTTCCGCAGTTAATGGATTAATCCCAACGACTGGGACCGTATCTGCTGAATCCAAACCCAAGGAGTCTTGCATAATTTCGGCGTGTTCTTGTAGGTAATCACCTGCTCCTTCATCAAGGAAAGCAAGGTATTCATCGTGAAGTCTGTCAAACTCGTCACCATCTTTCATATTATTACCTTCGTCTTTTCACCTATTTAATGCCTTCTCACACTTCCTTCCAATATATGCGTGGGATTCCTACCATAGTTTCATTTTCAATTTCCATTTCTTTCCAAAATGTGATAAACTTTGAAAGAGATATTACATAAGTAGTGCCACCAAACTCCACGGCTGGTGATATACCACTCTTAACTTCGTGTCCTTTTTTGGCCACTCGCTTGAACTCACTTATGGAACAAGCAAAATAACCATTGTGATAGATACCACCGTCTAACAATTCAGCCGGGGCTAACAAAGTTCGCTCCTTCTTTCGCTTTCGTTGTTTGGGTTGTGTCTTAGAAGCCAATCCTTTTACCTCACTTCGGAGGTCGTGATTACAAGCACCGCAACGAGCAAAGGTCCCCGTTTCATCTTCGTCATATATGATATTGAATACATAGTCCGACTCCATGACAGTCCATTTTGGAACCACAGCATTGATACGGCGGTCATACTGAACAATATCACTACATGAAGGACAGAATACAGTTAGGGGCACATAAGTTGTATTGTTTCCCATTCTTCTCTCGTAAGCAGAAGGGTCATCCGGTAACTCATATAACTCATGACCGCTCATACCCTTACCCTCGGGAACATCCTTTACAGTAGCCATCATATTATTCTATAAGGGAAGCACCCACTTAACGGTTACGGAAAGTCAAGAAGGCCAATCCCATACCACAAAAGATTGGAACCCAATGTAGTTTTCTTTCTGTAACCCCTTGGGTTACAGAAAGAAAGTCCTCTTTCGTAGTTGCTCCAAACTTTTCAATTCCAGTTTCAGCAGACTTAGAAACTTTTAACTCACCTTTGAGATTGAAGCGGCGCAAATAGTCATTGAAACTTCGGCCAAGGTCGGGTTTATTCCAAAGAATCCATCGGGAGAGTGCACCCGCAGTCATGGGGTCTTTCCAATTTTCTTTGGTGCTTGTTTCAAATCCTCCACCATGTCGCTCAAGGTATCTTTCCATTCTTTCCTTATCTCCATGTTTCGTATAGTCGCTGGACCCTCTTGCTCCAAAATGTGTAGTCTTAACTTTCTTATCCTCTCCATCATAAAAGACAGCCATTAATTTCTTAGCATCGTTGGTGGAACGAGAGATAACTACACGATAAGGTTTGGATTCTATTTCGGCACGGTATTGTGCTACCTTCTTAGCAATTCCGCTGGGTTGTTTGCTGAATTGTTTGCCTTTCTTACTATCCTTTCTTTTCTTTGAACTGGTTTTCTTGTATTCTTTGTCGGTGAGGGACTTAATCGCCTTCTTAGGTAAATACCTTTCACCTGTTTTACTGGAAGGTTTTCCACTCTTAGTAGTCCAATCTTGTTTGGTCCATGAGGTCAAATCTTTTTGAGCACTTGTCTTCTTGCCTTTGTAGGGAGCCAAACTTTTCTTTTCACAGGCTGCTTCATACTGCCGTTTGAGTTCTTGGGACTTGCGAGCGGACCATTGACCGGCCTTAGTTCCCATGATTGCTTGTTTCATAATTTTATTCTTAAGTTTCCGGCGAATAGTTCCTTGCTGCTCACCATAAGTTTTCGTGTAGTCGTCTTCGGCACCTAAGTTTATTGGTAAGCACTCGTAACAGTAAGTTCCAGTTTGAATAGTAGTTAGGCCCGTAGCAACATTGCATTCTTTACAACACCTTTCTTCTTCTGCTTTCAAAGGTTTGGTAATATAATTTGCCCCACACTTGTAACAAGCACAATAATAACCAAAACTTCCGGAATTAGTTTCCCTCATCGGATTTCCACAATCGGGACACGGGTAGCAACCTCGGGTTGCATCACGAACAGGTTGATGAGATTTTACCCGTCCCCAATTCTCCGCTTCCTTCCATCCAGTATTTTCAATAGCAATACCTTGAAGAATGGCTTTTTTCTTAGCATTTGGTCCGCAATACTTCTTTTGATTACCCCATTGGTAACAATTTTTTCCTACTTGACGGACAGGCATGATAATCAATTAGCCTTACGACTATTTAATTTCACCACTTGTTGATAGGACATTGTTCGCCCTTCACACGAGCCTTCAAACGGATATTACACCCGCACAACTCACAATGGGAACCTAACATTTTGGATTTAGCATGAGGGCATCGGCGACAAATACCCACACGCTGGATGTAGGTTTTCTCATCTGCTTTATCACTCATGAACGCTCTTAGGAGTTTTCACTATGTAAAAGTTCCGGTGTGAGGCATTAAATAGTGGGACAGACAACTTATGCCTATGAGTGCTGTTCATAATCCTTTTCAACACCATACGACTGGGAATGTAGTCATTCCGCTGGTCTTGGGTGCAAGTAGTGTGAACTACAATAAACAGATTTTCAATGCTAATCCTCTTGCATTAGTAGGTAAAGAGGCACTTCAAAAACAAGTCAAACAGGAAGCAGCCGAAAAAGTAGGAAAAGAAATGGCCCAACAGTTAGTCAAGGAAGGTCTTACCGAAGGGATGGGGAAAGCAGCCCGAGAAGGACTGACAAGAACAGTTGCAGAACAAATTGTGAAAGAAAGTGCAGGGGCTATTGGGCCGGATTTAGCAAGGAAAATAGCAAGGAATCAAATTAGAAAACAGTATTACACAACCATGATGACAAAGAGTGGAAAATGGTTTGCTAAAAGAGCAGGTCAATATGGTGCTCTCGTAGGTATAGGTTGGGCTTTCTTCCGATTCGGCGGAGGAGCCGTAAATGCACTTGGAGATGTTTTAGGTGAAGCCGGTGCTGATACAGTCAATGGAACGCTGGGCTGGATGGGTGATAATCCGGGAGTGTCTTCTCTCGCAGTTGGTTTCGTTATATTCTTAGTAGCCGCCGCCGTTATCCCAGCGATTGCAGGTAAAAAGGTTAAAGATTCAGTAACCAAAGACGACTCCGGTGAAGATAGCGGAGAGTGATTCTTTGGTTAATTGGATGCAAAGCGGCAAAAGTCCCGACCAAATATGGTATGAAGAAGATTACGATTGTAATACTGGCTTCAAATCGGAAGTTATCGTTCGCAGTAACGAAGGAATGCCGAGAACTTTGGATAAGATTACCACTTCCGAAGGGACTACCGAGTTCGTTTATCCTCAAGTCGGCAATGGTGATAAAGTATTCATCAAAGTCAAAACTTTGGGAGATGATAGCAAAGCCAAGTCCGATAGAGTAACTGTTTCTCTCACCGCACTCAACATGGGTTACATGATGAATGAAATGCGAAAACTTTTGGATACCAAAACTCCGGAGGAGCAAGACAGACTAATTAAAAACACAGATGCCTTGGTGGAGGAACTTTTACCCCTTCTTTCACCGGCTTCTATGATGGTAAATGTTCGCAGTCGGACTCTTGAAACGGACTCTAATGGAATGTTAGAAACCGAGTTCTATATTGAAGATGATTGGCCACCGGGTCCATTATACCTTGATTGCCATTATGGATATTCTGCATCAGCCGAAAGAAGCGACTTTGAGAAAGCCTTAGAGTTTTACATGGAAGATATACTTCCGCTGATTGTTGATTTAGCCCTTGTTGCTGCAATGTTTTTCGTTGGGTGTGGGACTGCACCATTTACTATGGGTGTAGGTTGTGCCGCAGCCGCCGCCGCAGGTTGGGCGATATTGGCAGCAGAAATAGCGTGGATGTATCACCGCATCAAACAAGACGCTTATGGATTCATTGACACTAATAAATATGATTGCCGTTTCCCAGTTCCGGGTGGTTTCAATCACACTTATACCATAGATGTTGTTCAAGCAATGGGTGATAAGTTAGCCCCGATTGTCCGAGCAAGCCCAGCATTAACTAATGCAGGTGAGGTCGCCTCTTCAAAACCTTCGGTTCAATCTTATACTACCCGAGGTTTAGCCCAGTCTTCCAGTAACCCTAATAATCAAATTATATTAGTCATGGTAATGTTATTCGGTGCCTACTTCATATTAGGAGGAGAACAATAATGAGTTTCAACTACTTTGTATCTAATGGTCCATATTCCTATGTCTATGCTTCCGAGTCCCAAACTTTTCATGCCGAATGTCCGTGGAATTACGATGATGTAACATGGATGACAGAAACGGACCCTAATAATGATGGATGGTATCAAAAGGACCCTTACAATAATTGTGGAACACGACACCGTATGAAAATTGGTATTCGTGGAACGCCCGAAGAACAAATACCATTTGAGTCATCAGCGATTGTATCATTCCGAGGAAAGGATACCAGCGGAGCAGGGACAGGTTATCATTATGACGAAACTGCTAAACATAAGGGAACTGTCAAAGTAACATGGAGGTCCACCGATGGCCAAACTAAAGTTATTCACAACAATGATATTTCGGGAGTTGAAGGTGAGGGAGATTGCCCTAATGAAAATTACAAAGAATATCTTTTTGACCGTGCAGGTAACTATACTATTGAAGCCTGTGTAGGTAAAGCCTCCGGAAATTGTGCTAAACCTTCCGGTTGTATTGAATACAAACTTTATGTTCCGGAAAAGGAGCAAGAGGAAATTGATTATGGGCTACCACAAGATGGAAGCACTACTACGACTACTACTTCGGGTGACCCAAACGCTGCCATTCAAGGTTCAACACCACCGCCCGTAGGAATTAGCCCGATGTTAATTGGAATAATTGGATTAGGTGCAGTCCTTATTCTAACTGGCAAGAAGAAGAACTAAAGTCGCCACATATTTCTTGAGTGCACACTCGTGCAAGGCGGAAAGTAACTCAAACCTTTCTTAGAATCCACAAAGTTTGGAGTGTCCCAACTGTGGAGCACCCGGGCAACTCCTTCGGGGTCCAGAACTTTGTCCTCAAACTTTTGTAATTCCAAAACTTCAGTTGGAGAAAGTGGCCATACAATTTGTCCGGACTTCTCGTGAATGGAATACGGACACCTAACAATACCTTGACGATAGTTAGGCGACAAATCATAATTTGGCAAAGAGTTACCCGTGGCAGCCAAAACTGTTTGTTTCACAAAGTTTGCGTAAAGTTGGCCTTGTTGTTTCAAAGGGTCCCCTTGTGTTCGGAAATCTTGGAGCACACAACCTGCCAAACTTTCAGCATCCGTAGGTGCAACCCAAATGTGAAAACCTTTGTTCCCACTAAATACCATCACCCCTTTGACTTGATGTTCCTTTTCCAAATAATCTTGTGTCAGTCGTGCGGCTTTGAAGGCAGCCATCGGATTATCTTCATCGTCAAAGTCAAAAACCATAATCTTTCCATTGTCCCAAACTTCCATGAAATCCATTTCAACGGCTTCCAAGGCTGCCGGAGTCAATAAGCCGTCCCAAGTTTTCTTGTAACCTTTCAATGCGGTGTTATCGTAACCACTTGTTCCCTTCTTTCTCAACGAAGGAGGTAGTAAATCCGGTGGAATAACTTTCCAATTGATAGCATTAGTGCTGATGAAGATTCCAATTGGTCTTTGATTTGCAGATAAAGTCTGCAATTCAGTTTTTATGGCATCACTTCCCCACATTCTTCTGCGGCGAATGCCGAATACTTCACCTTCACGATGCACTATTTGAAACTTAGTTTCATGATTACGAGCCATAGCCCATATAGCAGTTTGAACAGAATGGTCGCCATACCATTTATGTTCCATACCGACCTATGGGTGCGGTATCATAGATAAACCTTGGCTTATGATTTAGGTTGCATAGCAGGTTTCCAAGCAGCACAAACCCAGTTAGCACGAACTTCGGGATTGCCGGAAAACTTACCACAATAGTAGTTATTGTCTAAGAACATGACGAAGGAGCAGTTACCACAATTGCGGGCTAAGTTTCCTTCTTTGTAGGCTTGAGGTAGGGCTTCGGGTATCGGAGTCCCGTCCGGATAATTATTCATACGCATAATTTCACTTCCCATAATGACTTACTGCCATAAGAGCCATACCACCCAGCATAGTAGCAACACCAAAAAGAGTTATAATTTTGGCTTCTTGCTCCATTTCAATATCAGCAAAAAGTTGTGAGAATGAGAGCATAGTATTCTATGGTCAGTTCCGCTACTTAAAGCCTATCCATGATGATGACGGCGGTGACAATTAGCACACATCACATCACACTTGTCTATTTCATCCAACATTCTTTGCCGAGAATACCTTCGCAGTCCTTCGGAAATGCTGAACTCTTTGGTTGTTTCATCACGATGGTGGAAGTCTAATACCACGGGGTCATCTTCACCACAAACTTTGCACGACAGTTTTGACTTCAAATCTTTGAACCAATCTTTCACAGTCTGCCTTGACCTTTTAGCCTTGGCTTTGTGGTATTCGGGATTGGATTCATAATGTTTCTTGTTGTATGCCTTAGCATAAGCAAGTCTTTTGGACCTATCCTTGTAAGGCAAACTTACTCACCTAATGGAATCCAATCTAAGGGGATTTCACCTTCAACCCATCCATCTTCGGGTGGTGAATGTGGTTTATCTTCTCCCTTATTGTTGATACCACGCAAGTAAAATCTTGAATCTTTGAGGAAAGGCCAACGAGCAACTTTGAACCATTCACTATGATGTTTCAATTCTTCACGCCATTTGATTTCCGGTAAATTAGGAGTTCCAAGTTTATCAATCAATTCTTCGGCTTCTGCCAGCCAAGGTTCTTCCACCACTTTCTTTCTAATGATAGCCAAACCTTCTTTAGTTGGTTTGAAACCTAACTTCTCATCACCATTGAGCCAACCATTGTCAGCCCACTCCTTAACGATAGCCTTAGCCGATGTTGCATGAGGCCCTCTTGAAGATAAACTCATTGTGCGAAGCATATTAGGAACTGTTATCTTGGCTCGTAAGCCATTAAGATTCATCAATGCCTCGGCGACCATTGCCTCATTCATAATAGATGATTGAGCAATCTCCTACTTGAAACTTCATGCGGTGTAGGTCTTACCACGAACTCGCATGGAGAGAACTGCATCAACAGGAACGAAACGGTAGCATTTCCAAGGGTCAGCACCCTCACGGACTTTTTGGAAGTCATAAACTCCCATAAGGTTCTTGTTCTTTGGACTGAACTTGAGTCCGACACCCTTGACACCCTTCTTAACGGAGGTGCGAGCGAGCATCTTACGGACTTCGCCATTGGTGCGCTTGACAAATGTTACACTAACAAGTGTGCCATTTGCTTTCTTGAATAGGTCAATGACCTCGCTTGGTTTCATAAATCGGCTGGATGACCCGCCACTCTTACTGTCTGCCATGTATTCAGCGTGGAAGTCATCACCTATAATCGTTTCGGCGAAATAGTTTGATGAATCCAAATCTGCCTCATCATCTTCCTCATTCCATAGAGCAGACGGTGGCATAATTCCAGTCATGTCTGCCATCAAAGCGTGGCTTTCTGCTTCATAGGCTTCCTCTTCCAGTATGTCTTGAACTGCTGGACTTATGTTACCTTCTTTCAGTAATACAACCCTCAACTCTTCAAATCCAAAAGATTTGATAGCATACTCATGAAGTTTCTCAAGAGTTTCTTCATCTTCAAAAGGTTCACGGTCCGTCATGTTACCCCAAGCAATTTCATTAACTTCTTCTCGGAAAGTTGGTGCTTTCCACATATCTTCGCCTTCAGCCCCAAAGCCTCCATCAGCAGGTTGTTCATGCCAAGCACTTTCGCACTCCTCACAAATTAATTCTCCTCTAATGTATCTCTCATCTTTTTCGGATACGATGTCGTCACTACACCACGAACAGGATGAAATATCTTCATCTTCTTCATGTTCTGCCTTGCCATAGAAAGAGCCTCCACCAAACAAACCGTGTTCTGTTTGAAGGTAAATGAGTAGGCCAACACCACCTAAAGCCCACAATCTTGGGTCCTTAATAGGGTGCATACTCTCTTTTCATAGGTCTTGCTACTTAATATCATCCATCCCACCTTAATAACGGGTTGGCCACACCTGCAATTTAGGCAGGTTCACTTCCCACCTGGTCCAAATACTCCGAGTGTCGTATTTGGGGGAAGATGAGGCAACCCTATTATCTAATTCGGATACCATAGCGGCGATTCAAGCCCCAAAAGTGTCCGAAAGGGTATCCAAAAAATATATTGGCTCACTTTAGTCAATTGTAGTCAATTATGCTCAATTATATTCAACTTTGGCCAAACGGATACCCACAAAGGCTGTCTTTAAGTATTCAAGATACCCACACCGGCGAAAGTTAGGAGCCTTAACTACAAACTGTGTCGCCGTAGTTCTCGGAGGTTTCGTAGGAACCTCTTATTCCCATTTTGAAAAACCCAAAAGTTAGGAAGCGCATTGTAGGAGTTACGCCATGGGGCGCATTGGTGTAGTTGCAGCACAGCAACTTTTCCGCCACCCGGGGACCGGGACAACTACGCCATCACCTCCTCCCAAAGTTTTGTATTCCGGGACGAAAAAAACTGCTGCTGCCAGGGTGCACTCCCAGGTGTAACCAGAAGTCAGACACTCCTAACTTTACACAGGCTCGCAGTCCATCGTTTTTGCTCGGAAACTTCTTTTCAAATGGCCAACTCTCTTCTGTGCTCCCGGGGTTGCGCTGGCTGAAGTAGTTGTGGTATCCAGTTTCGTCCCAAACTTTTACTTTTGGAAGATAATTGGAAGTGACTTGCAGCACCCATCCAACACCCATCCAACCGGTTTCGGAACAACACAAAGTTTGTTACAAACATAGGACCCACAGGACCAGAAGACGGAAAGCAGCATTCAACTTTAACAAAGTTTTGGAATAATTATTGGAGGTAGCGCACAATTACCCGGGCGCAAGTGTCACCGGTGACATTAATTGCGCCCCACCCTGGACGGTCACCCAAAGTTTAGCCCAAATCTTGGGACGAAACATTTGAGAGGTCCTCTTTGTGTAAAGTTTTACACAGAAGAACCTCAAGAGGAGAGGGCCTTCCCCCAAAACTTGCTTTCTCACTCTCCGCAGAAGCCATCACCCATCGGGACAAGGAAACCTTCCCCCACATGACTTCCGCTACAACCTCGGGCTGCAGCTGAGCCTC